>SR_TP_S13solDRAFT_1000021_pt1 | contig 121244 bp, 117 predicted proteins | sample SodReaTP_S13sol_FD_11159 | JGI IMG/M metagenome (IMG submission 11159) | reverse complement strand
AATTTACTTATTACATTTGCACTTTACCTATTGGTGCAAAAATTAAGCTAACAAACCACTTAATGTTGACGCCGTAAGCGGCGCACATTAGTGGGGCGTTAGCAGTTCACTACACCCACCTTGCCAAATGAGTAAAAAAGGAATAATTTATACTCATAAATATTTTCGAGTGTGACGACGAAAAAAGTCAGGCGAATCGCTATAAACATGGAATTGACTTTCATGATGCTCAAGCGCTATGGGAAGACCAAGGCCTACTGGAAGTTCGGGCAAAATCTTCTGATGCACCTCGTTACCTAGTTATTGGTCTTATAGGAATGAAGCATTGGTCTGCTGTTGTCACTTATCGAGGTGAGAAGATTCGTCTTATTTCGGTACGACGCTCGCGGAAGAGAGAGGTAGAATTGTATGAAAGCTAAAGATTTTGACTCCAAGTTTGATGAAAGTGAGGATGACATTATTGATGATCTGGAGGTCAAGAGCGCACGCCGGGTAAACCAACAAGCGAAGCGCATAAATGTAGACTTTCCGGCTTGGGTAGTCGAGTCACTTGACCGGGAAGCAGCTCGAATTGGCGTGACTCGACAATCAATTATTAAAGTGTGGCTGGTGGAGCGTTTGCGAGCTGAAGCTGCAAACAAACCACTGAATGATGACGCTGTAAACGGTGTACGTTAGACGAGGTTTACATGAATCAGAAAAACAAACACGAAGTCGTAAATTACACACTTGGTATTACTGGGTTTGCGACTTTAATTGCATTGCTAAAATCTGTGGCTCAGTCAAAAGCACTGACTGCGATGGTTCTGGTGGGAGTATTTTCTGTAGTAACCCTTTTCTATTTTCTCTCAAATTCAAGCGGCGCGTAAAGCAACGGTGAAGCTCTATTCAATCAAACAACAGCCTTCACGATCTCCCCTACCCGACACTTCACTCACTTAATTCGACCATTCACTGAGAAAACGAATGACACAAGGTCGATTCGCGCCATAATAGTTCCATCAAGTCACTCAACGCCAAAGCGAATGCAAAAACTCACAACCAAAGAAAAACTAGTTTCGTTTTCTTGCCTTGCTTTAATCAGCGCGAGTATTACCTTCGTCGACTGGTGGCAGCGCGGAAAAGGTGGAACACCTGAGGCGCTCCTGGCGGGGATTATTGCGATTGTGCTGCTGTTCTGGTTACCCTTGACGCTGGCTGGGTATTTACTCGGGAAAATCGGGCAACAATCCGTGTGGCGCGAGCTGCCACTCTGGGTTCTGAGCTTCTATGTAGGCTACCGGCTATGGGCTGTTGCACTCGAGCAAATCTATCCAAGTTTTCAATTTAGCGCGTTGGAACTCTTTTTCATTTGCCTACCTTGGTCGCTCGGCACCTATATTATTTACCGGGCTTACGACGCCTATAAGTCGCTGCAAGCGGAGCGGTTGCTACGCAAACAAGCTGAGCTCAATCAATTACGCCAAACCTTACAGCCGCACTTTTTATTTAATAGCTTGAATACGCTGTCTGCATTCATCGCATCCGACCCTGTCAAAGCAGAACAACTGACTCAGGATCTTGCAGCGGTGCTTCGACAAGTTCTCGATACGGACAAAGCCAACGCAATAAGTCTGAAACACGAATTGTTGGTACTGCAAAAGTGGTTGAACATCGAGCAGGCTCGCTTAGGTGATGATCTCAAGGTAAGCTTTGCCATTGATGAAGCGGCGCTCGACGCAACAGTCCCCCCTTTTATTCTCCAACCTCTGTTAGAAAACGCAATTAAACACAGTACACAACGACCTGTCGTGATTGTTGTCAGCTGTCGACTCCAAGGCGACATGTTGTGCCTAAAAATCAGTGACCAAGGCCCCGGATTTCCAGATGCTGTGCTTCAGGCTCAGCAAGCAATCCATCACGTTCCCGGTGTTGGACTCAGCACGACATTGCAACGTATCGCCCTGCTTTCCGGCTCGCAGTTTCGACTCAGTAACGGCTCCGCTCCTTATGGTGCTGTTGTTGACATCAGGCTCGCAAATAAGAGGGAGCGAGACGATGCGTAAACGTTTGATGATTGTCGACGATGAGCAAGCCGCCCGTTTAAAACTGCGGCAACTGTTAAGCCATTTGCCGCAGTGGCAAATCGTTGCTGAACTAAACTCTGGTGAGGCTTTACTACAGAAACTCAACGAAACCGATGTTGAAGTCGTTCTGCTTGATATCAACATGACCGGAATAAATGGCATTGACGTGCTGCACCAACTGAACCAACAAGGGTTCACAGGTGAAGTCATCTTTGTCACCGCGTACAGCAGCCATGCGGTCGCCGCTTTTGAAGCGGCAGCAACCGATTACATTCTGAAACCCATTAACGCGAGTCGACTACAACTTGCGTTAGAGCGGGCTGAACAGAAGTTACGTGCCAAGCAACTGAGTCTCGAACCGCAAGAGCTTGTCAGTCACGTCGGTCAACGGGTGCGAACGGTGAAGGTCGACGCTATTGACGCTGTTGTCACCCGTAACGGTGTGCAAGAGGCTTGGTGTGGCGATCAGGCGTATCCGCTCAACACCACCCTGCGCGATCTTGAGAATGAGCTGCCTGACTATTTCTTACGGGTTCATCGCGCGGCGATAGTGAATCGTTACCGATTGGCTGAAGCCGAGCGCTGGCTAAATGGTCGTTTACTGCTTCGTTTCGTCCAATCCAAATTGGAGGTACTCACCAGTCGCAATGGAGCACGGCAACTCAAAAAACATTTAAAAATGTAGCACTGACCAACCGACAACAAGGAACATTCCATGAAAAATTTAATAGCGTCACTTCTTGTGGCGGGGACACTTGCGGCCTGCAGTCCGGCAACTGAACCGGACATACTCACGAAGTTTATTGATGACGGTGAGTCTCACCCGCTTATTATCTTGCTAGGTGGTTCCGAGGGCGGTAACTACTTTGCGAATCCTGACTTTGACGACATACTGCTCGAGTACCACGAATATGGCATGTCAGTGGCGGCGATGGGCTACTTTCGTACCAAAAACACACCGCGCAGCCCCGCAGAAATATCCCTCGAGGTGCTTGACCGGCGGATTGCCACACTAGCCCGAAACCCAGCGATTAATGAAAACTGCATTGCCCTCGTCGGCTTTTCAAAAGGCGCGGAACTCGCATTGTTGTTGGGTAGTCATTTCGACACGGCGACGCAAGTCGTGGCGGCTTTCCCAAGTCACGTGACATGGAATGCTGTGCGCACCCCAACGAGCCGCTCAAGCTGGAGCTTACATGGCGAGCCACTGGCATATATCAACGCTCCGCTGTTTTCCTTCACCATGCAATCAGGTAATTTCACTGGCGAATTCGTCAAAGCATTTACCAATGCCCTCGACAAAGCTTCGAGTGAAGAAATTGAACAAGCCCGTATTCCCGTCGAGAATATTAAAGGGCCTGTGCTTTTGGTATCAGGTAAACAAGATGAAATTTGGCCGTCGTATGCAATGGCCAATGCAATTGAAGAGCGCCTTAAACAATACGGATTTGCCCACCCTGTCGAGCATATCGCCAACGAGGGAGGGCATTATAGTTACGACTCGAAAACCTCTGACCAAGTGTTGCGTTTCCTGCAAAGCACTCTGGTTGAAAACTGTCACAATACAGCTGACTAGCCACTCATGCAGAAATAAGTCGCGCGCAAATGCCCCTAACCATCACCCTTCGACTCAACCGCACCACTCGCTTCCACAGCCTCTGGTGCGTGGCGCGTGACTTCGTCGCCCGACAGCAGAATGGCCAGCCAACGAGTGCTAGGGTTTTCTTCAAAGCCAATTTTGACGGCCATGGTTAATGGCACCGAGAGCAGCATGCCAACCGGGCCGAGTAACCAACCCCAGAAGAGTAAGCTGAGGAAGACGACGAGGGTCGACAACCCAAGTCCCCGCCCCATCATGCGCGGTTCGATGATATTGCCCATGAAAATATTTACCAACAAATACCAAAGCCCCACGACCACCGCCATCACGGGGTGGAACTGAATCAGTGCCATCAGTACGGCGGGTACCGCGGCAATAATTGAGCCGATATTGGGAATGTAGTTAAACAAAAACGCAATCACAGCCCAGAGTACGTAATGGTCGAGACCCATTAACCACAAACCAAAACCGACCACGATACCGGTAACCAAACTAATGATGGTTTTCAGTGCCAAGTACTTGTTTATCGCCATCAACAAGTTACTCATTTGCGACATTTTCTTCTCAGGGCTAGGAAATGCCATTTGAATTTTCTTCGGCATCAGCGCGGCTTCACCGAGCATAAAAGCGACGATTAACAGGATTAAAATGGTGTTGGTCATCATATTGCCGACACTCGACAATAGATTCACCGACATCGACAAAATCCGTGACGGGTCAAGCTGTTGTTGCAGTAATTCTTGATTCAAATGAATATTGAAGCGCTCGGCGAAGGTCACTAAATCACTAAACTGTTCCGTTAATTTAACTCGGTATTCGGGAAGTTTGGCGGTAAATTCGGTGAGAGACTGAATAATTAAACCGGTCAAACCAAAGCCGACAACGAAGATAAAAACGAAAATCGCTGCAATCGCCACGGCGGTTGGCAGGTTTTTCATGCGGAACCAAAAAATAATTGGCTGGAAAATAATCGCAATAAATAATGCCAGCAAAAACGGTACGACAATAACTGTCGCAGTCTTAATACCAGCCAAGACAACAATAATCGCCGCAAATACTACAAAAAACCGACTAATCGACGGCCAACGTTCGTCCACTAGGTGTGAACTCGCCGTCTTTTTGTCATCCGCCATGCTATTTTCTCCGTTTGAATAATTCCTGCTAAACTAAAAACATACGTGATCACGGGCATTTCAGCAATCTCCGTTTTCGTTGCAACCAAGTAACGGCAAGAGGAACGAAGGATGAAAATCTTAATGACCGGCGGAACGGGCCTCATCGGTTCCTGTTTTATTCAGCACTATTCTGAACGTCACGACTTCACTGTGCTTGCTCGCAAACCCCAAGCGGCTGCACGGAAACTTGGCTCGAATGCGCGGATTCTTACTAGCTTAAGTGAACTCGAGAACCTCGACGCATTCGATGCGGTGATTAATCTAGCCGGCGAACCGATTGCGGTCAAACGTTGGACTTCAGCGCAGAAAGAGCGCATTCAGACGAGTCGCTGGCAAACCACGCAAAAGCTCGTCTCGCTGATGCAAGCCTCTGCGCAGCCACCACGCGTGTTCATATCCGGCTCGGCGATTGGCTACTACGGTCGTCAAGGCCAAGAGCCCGTGACCGAAACTCGCGGTGTGCCGCACAATGAATTTAGTCACGAACTTTGTGCACGTTGGGAGCAAATCGCCAATTCAGCAGCAAGTACCGACACCCGAGTTTGCTTATTGCGCACGGGCGTTGTGCTGGCAAAACACGGCGGTGCGCTAAAGAAAATGTTACCGCCCTTCTATTTTGGTCTTGGCGGGCCTATCGGCAACGGCGAGCAAATGATGTCGTGGATTCATTTACACGACATGGTCGCCGCGATTGAGTTCTTATTAACCCACGAAGACTGCGCCGGGGCCTACAATTTAACCGCACCAGCCCCGGTCAGTAATGAAGTCTTCAGTAAAACCATTGGTCAAGTGCTGGGCCGCCCCACGTTTATGCGTGTGCCTGGCGCTGTTTTACGTCTCGTCTTTGGCGAAATGGCCGACGACCTGCTCCTGCATGGTCAAGCCGTACTGCCGGAACGTCTGGGCCAAGCTGGCTTCGAATTTCAATATGCCGAACTCGAGCCGGCGCTGCAGAACCTTTTAAAAAATTCATAAAAAAAGCAGCGGTTGCTTGAAGCGCCCGCTGCTTTCCTTTCGCTTTCGCGGCCGTTTTAACTCAACTTGCGAATCAGTTGGCCTGTACTTTGGCGCAGCATTCGCCAACACACGGACCACCCCAACAGCGCAACCACGCCGGCGCCTAATAATGGTCCTAGCACCCAGAAGCGCCAATGCAGTGTCGCTGGCATATTAAAGACTTGCGTCTGCAACACGTAAATCGACACTTCCATGGCCAGCGTTGCAATCAAGCCCGCCAACGCCCCAAGAACGATAAACTCATAACTCACGGCTTGGGTCAGCAACTTCGATTTCGCTCCCAAGGTTCGCAGAATGACCAGCTCTTGCTGCCGCTCTTCAAGCGACGCTTGAACTTGTGCAATCAACACCAATCCACCGGCGGCAATCACCAAGACCATTACGAAGGTAATTGCTAACGACACGTGGTTAATGACGTCGCGTACTTGTTGGAGAATATCTTCAACGTCAATCAAACTTGCTTGCGGGAAGTCACGGAACAGTTGATACAGCTCTGGTCGACGGTCAGGCGACAAGTAGAAACTCGCGATGTAAGTCGCCGGCATCTCACCAATCAATTCAGGACTGAAAATCATGAAGAAATTAGGCTGCATGGTATTCCAGTCAACGTCACGAATATTGGTCACCGGCACGGTAAACTCATTGCCACCGACGCGGAAACTCAGTTCATCGCCTAAACCTATGTTAATCCGCTCAGCGACCTGCGACTCCACCGACACGCCGGCTTCGCCTGGTTCAAACCAACGGTCTTCACGAAGGGTATTCTCCGCCGGTAGGTCGCGTTGCCAAGTAAGCTGCAATTCACGACCAAAACCTTCGCGGTATTCACTGTCATCGCGCTCTTCTTTGGTCACCTCGTCGCGCACCGGCGTCCCGTTAATCGCGATTAAACGTCCCGGTATAATTGGATACAACTGAGTGGCCCGAATCGACTCGCGCTCAAACATGGCTTGCATGGGTTCAACTTGATGGCTCGCCACATTCACCACAAAATAATTGGGCGCATCGTCCGGCAGCTGGCCGCGCCAGTCATCGAGCAATTCATGTCGCAATGCCAATACCAGTAAAAACAGCATGACCGCGACCGAAAAGCTCAGCATTTGCAGGCTATTCTCACGCGAACGTCGCTGCATACCTGCCATAGCTAAGCGCCAACTGCTACCCGCTTGCATGCCCGCTTGTCGGCTCGCACGAATGAACAGTCGGCTAACCCCAAGCAGAATTAACATGGCGAGGATGCCGCCAATGAACAATGCAAACGACAAGATAACGCTGCCGCTGTAGATGACCATCAGCAGGAACACGGTACCGCCCGCCAGCCCCCAATGTATCCAGCGTGAAAGCCCTGAAGCGGTGAGCTCACGGCGCAGTACACGCAGTGGCGGCACTTTCATCAGGCGCAACAGCGGATATAAACTGAACATCACTGCACAGAGCAAACCGGTACCAATTGCGAGCAGATACGGGCCGTTTCCGGCAGCTGGCAAGTCGTAACCAAGTTGCGCGCTGACATACCAGCTCACCACGGCTTGTAACAACATGCCGAGCAGCACCCCTAACGCCACACTCGCGGCTGTCAGTAGCAGTAAATGCAAGGAGAAGATGCGAGCGATTAAACCTGTACGACCGCCTAGAGTTTTCATCACTGCGACGGCGTCGTAATTGCGTTGCGCATAGCGCTGGGCGGCGACCGCCACGGCGGTAGCAGCAAGCACCACGCCAAGCAGACTGGCCAGCAACATAAACTGCTCAGCTCGCGTCAGTGCCGCCGACAACGGCGAGTCACCGTCTTGAATGTTTTGCCAACGCTGAGTCACCGGGTCGAGCTGCGGCCGAAGCCAACTTTCGAACCGTTGCAAAGCCTGTGGCTCGCCTGCGAAAAGGTAGTTGTAATTGACGCGACTGCCGGGTTGAATGAGTCCCGTTGCGGCCAGATCATCATTATGAATCAGCACGGTTGGGCTGTCGGTAAAGACGCTGAAGCCTGAATCCGGCTCATGGCTGAGGACTTGCGTGACGACGAAGGTCATGTCACCAACTTCCAATTCGTCTCCCAGTGACAAACCGAGCTGCTGGAACAAGGAGCCTTGCACCCAAGTTTCACCGGGCGCCGGCAAACCTTCGGCAAAAACGCCTTGAGTAAAGGGCTCTTCGGCAATTTCTAAATGGCCGCGCAATGGGTAACCGTCGGTGACGGCTTTGACGTCGACAAGGGCCATATCGCCATTGGCAAATGCCATTGAGTTAAAGGTAATCCGACGTGCACTGGCAACGCCCTCTTCCTCGGCGCGTTGCAGCCACTCAGTCGGTATTTCACCGCCACGACTGCGGAGTATGCGATCAGCAGCCAAAAACTCGGCGCTGCGCTCCATCAGACCCGCCTGTAAACGTTCACTGAACATTGACAAGGACAACACCGCACAGACCGCTAAGACAAGCGCGGCGGCCATGATGGTCAATTCACCTCGGCGCAACTCGTGTTTCAATAAGCGCCAAGAAATTTTATGCCACATGCGCTTGCTCCAGAATCCGTCCGTCTTCAATTCGCAAGATCCGGTCACACCGCTGCGCCAGTTTTTCATCATGAGTGACCATGATTAACGTGGTGCCGAATTCTCGATTCAGCTCGAACAATAACTCTTCGACCCGTGCGCCGGTTTTACTATCGAGGTTCCCAGTCGGCTCATCGGCGAATAATATCTGTGGCTTACCGATAAACGCACGGGCGATGGCAACACGCTGCTGCTCACCACCGGAAAGTTGGTTCGGGTAATGGGTCAAGCGTTCACCAAGTCCGACTTTAGCTAAGAGCTCGCGCGCCTGCTCTTCAGGCTTTTTCGTTCCTGCGAGTTCGGCAGGCAACATAACATTCTCTAATGCGGTCAGACTTTGAATGAGAAGAAATGATTGGAAAATGAAGCCGATTTTCTCGCCGCGCAAAATAGCCCGTTGTTCCTCATCCAAATCGTTCAGTTTTACGTTATCAATGTAGATTTCACCCGTCGAGGGCAAGTCCAGACCGGCAAGCAACGAGAGTAAGGTCGACTTACCTGAGCCGGAAGCACCGACAATCGCGACCGCCTCTCCGGCTTCAATGGCAACGCTGAGCGTCGACAAAATTTGCAATTCACCGGCAGTCGTCGCAACATTGCGAGAAATAGATTTAGCTTCAATTAGGGACATATGAATAGTCAATTCCTTTTCAAATCGAACAAATTTAGCGCTTGGCTAAAAACCAGCAGAGCATTCATTCTCATTGTGGTGAGTTTGTTACTTGCCATGCAATCGTTTCATGTACGCAGTGATGACCGAAATGTATCACTGCTTATTCTTGGTGACAGTCTAAGCGCCGGCTATGGTATCGCAGAAGCCGACGGCTGGGTTGCCGAAATCTCGCGCCATTGGCAGCTCAACTATCCACAACTGTCTATTATTAATGCCAGCATCAGCGGCGAAACCACGTCTGGCGGATTAGCACGCTTGAAATCTCTTCTCGAGCGTCATCAACCGGATATGGTGTTTATTGAGCTTGGTGGCAACGATGGTTTGCGCGGTTTCAATCTCAACACGATGGAAAACAATTTACGGGAGATGATTACAATTCTCCAGTCCAGAAACGTTCAAGTGGCCCTGAGTGAGGTCGAAATACCGCCAAATTTAGGTCGGCGCTACACCACCCTGTTTCGCGAAGTCTTCCCACGGGTTGCCGACGAGTTCGATATTCCGCTGGTGCCCTTCTTCATGCGCGAAGTTGCGCTCAATGCCGATTACATGCAAAACGACGGTATTCATCCAAATCTTGCAGCGCAGCCGGTGATTGCCGACTTAATGGAGCCGAAGTTGCGAGCGCTATTGAAAGAGCACGCGCTATGATTTACTACTTGAGCTTGGGCAGTAACATTAATCCGGAGCAGCATATCAGCAGCGCGCTCGAGCAGCTATGCAAACAGTTTCACGCGGCGATCGTATTTCCAGTGTTGCGCACGCAACCGTGCGCGATTCACTCGCAACACAGCTTTTTGAATACCATCGCCATTGTGGTCAGCGACTGGTCCGCCGCAGCGTTGAAAACTTGGCTCAATCAATTGGAAGAGCAACATGGGCGCGATCGCAATGATCCGTTACGCAGTGAGAAAGATCGTACGCTCGACATCGATATTCTCACCGCCCAAAGCGACTTTCAGTGGCTCAATGCTGATCAGTTCGACGAGCCGTATATTCGGGCATCATTTATGGCGCTGCAGCAAGCCGACAACAACACGGTCGCGCTTAAGCTCGGTGAGCAATCTTTAGGTCACCGAGCGGCCACCATCCACACGCACGATAGCAGCGGTCATATACTCGTTGTCGAGGATAGCCTCGATGGCCTTTTGCAGTGCTTCAAAACCGCCCTCCACCGGCAACAGAGTCTCGCTTAACACTTGCTGCTGTTCACTCGACGAATGTTCGGGCAGAAACTTAATCGGGCCAGGCTGAATGGCGTTGACGCGCACTTTCGGCGCAAGTTGCTTGGCGAAGCTCAACATTAAATTCTCCAGCCCTGCTTTGGTCGAGCAATACAACGCATAATCTGCGTTCGGATTGCTGGCATAAATATCCGTCACATGAATAATATTCGCGGTTGGCCGAATCGCCTTGCTGAATAAATCGCGCAAACCATAATTGAGCAGCGCCGGAAACTTCATGTGAATGCGATAGAGATCGTCATAAAATGAAGCGAGTTCCTCGGCATGTGCCTGATCTTTTTCGTAAATCGATGCATTATGCAGCACGAAATCAATGTGATCATAACGGCTCTGAATGGTTGCGATGGTCTGTTCGACGCTGTCTTGATTGAGCGCGTCGCAGGTAATGACATCGAGGGACAAATCCGTTTCAGCCAAGGCGGCAAGCTCACCAATTCGGCTCCGCGACAGCGCAACGACATGCCAACCTTGGGCTAACAGAGAACGCGTCATGTGCAAACCTAAACGGCGGCCTGCTCCGGTAATCAATGCGATCGGTTTGGTCATCTTGAATCATCCTCGAAACTTTCACTGTGCATAGGCAAAGCTTAACGGAAAAGTGACGTGATGCGATCAAAACGAAGAAAATATTTGTGGAAAAAGCGAGAGAAAAGCTGAGATGACTTGCAGATGGCGTCCCCTAGGGGATTCGAACCCCTGTTACCGCCGTGAAAGGGCGGTGTCCTAGGCCTCTAGACGAAGGGGACCCTGGACTTGCATGGTGTGTTGAAACGAATGGCGTCCCCTAGGGGATTCGAACCCCTGTTACCGCCGTGAAAGGGCGGTGTCCTAGGCCTCTAGACGAAGGGGACGCGGAAATCGTTTCTGTATTAACTATACGGTTCGGTGTCCGCCACTACTTGCTTTCCCAAGAAATGGCGTCCCCTAGGGGATTCGAACCCCTGTTACCGCCGTGAAAGGGCGGTGTCCTAGGCCTCTAGACGAAGGGGACCCGGAACGCGTATAACCAACACTTTTGAATTGAATGGCGTCCCCTAGGGGATTCGAACCCCTGTTACCGCCGTGAAAGGGCGGTGTCCTAGGCCTCTAGACGAAGGGGACGCAACTTCAATTCAATCTCGAAATTGGTGGAGCTAAGCGGGATCGAACCGCTGACCTCTTGCATGCCATGCAAGCGCTCTCCCAGCTGAGCTATAGCCCCACTCTCAAGATTTCTGCCAGCGCCTAAGCCCCGACAGCGACGCGCATTCTATGAATACGCCGTTAAAGTGTCAACTTTTTTTTCGGAATTCCGCCTTGTTCGGCTATTTTTTTAGCAACCCGAACACTATTTCAACAAAACCCGAAAAACCTAGTCGTCAGACTCTTCGTCACGGCAATACTGATAAATCGGGTCCAACCCCTCTTTACCAGTAATCGTCACGCCTAAATCGCGCACTAAACCGTCACGAACACTGTAACACCAGCCATGAATACTGAGCTTTTGGCCACGATCCCACGCTTCTTGAATAATGTGGTTCTTCGACAAGTTATGCACTTGTTCAACGACGTTTAATTCACACATTTTGTCAAAACGATCGTTAAATGGCATTTCGCAAAGCTGCGGTTGATGCGTGCGATAAATATCTTTAATCGGATGTAACCAATGGTCGACCAAGCCATGACGCTGGGTTTCCATTGCTGCCGCGACACCGCCACATCCATAATGACCAACGACCAAGATATGCTTCACCTGCAAGTTCAGCACAGCAAATTCGATGACTGCTAAGCAATTGAAGTCGGTTTGAATCACCTGATTGGCCACATTGCGGTGAACAAAGACTTCGCCCGGCGCCATGCCAACGATTTGGTTCGCTGGCACGCGACTATCGGAACAGCCGATCCATAAGTATTCTGGCTTTTGTTGGTTGACCAAGCGATTAAAGTATTCCGGATCTTGGTCAACTTGAGCTTGTGCCCATGCTTTATTATTCGCCAGTAACTCACGTATTTTTGGCATTTATTGATTCCCCTCGCGCGCTGCAATGAATTCTAAAGCCAGATCAATACGTTCGACCACGGTATGGCGTGGAATCAGCGCCAGCGTCACGTCCAACGACGGTGAATTACCACCACCGGTTGCGGCAACACGCAAAGGCATCCCTACTTTGCCCATGCCGATATCGAGTGCGCTACAGGTGTCTTGAATCGCTTGCTGAATCGCTTCCGCCGTCCACGTGCTTAAGTTAGCAAAACGATCACGAATATCTTGCAGTGCTTCTTTCGCGACCGGACGCAAATGCTTCTTAGCGGCTTGTTCCTCGAACGCAGTCACCGGCTGATAAAAATATCGGCTAATTTCTGCCATTTCTTTCAACGTTTTTACCCGATCAGCCTGCAGTTTGACTACCTCGACCAGTGCAGGTCCGTCCTCTGTATTCACGTCTAATCGCGCAAAATGCCAAGCAAGCTCTGCCGCTACTTGTTCAACAGGCAGCGTTTTCATGTAGTGTTGATTCAACCAGTTCAGCTTTTCCGTATTGAATGCCGACGCCGCTTTGTTGATATCGCTCAGCTTGAAAATTTTAATCAGTTCTTCGCGACTGAAAATCTCTTGGTCACCATGGGACCAACCTAAGCGCACTAAATAATTGATTACTGCTTCCGGTAAATAACCGTTGTCACGATATTCAGTGACGCTGACTGCACCGTGGCGTTTGGATAATTTCTTACCGTCGTCACCAAGAATCATCGACACGTGCGCGTATTCAGGAATTGGTGCACCTAGTGCATGCAGAATATTAATCTGACGTGGCGTGTTGTTGATATGGTCTTCCCCACGGACAACATGAGTGATGCCCATATCCCAATCGTCGACAACAACACAGAAGTTATACGTTGGTGTACCGTCTGTCCGAGCAATAATTAGGTCATCCAACTCTTTGTTGGCAATTTCAATGCGGCCACGAATATGGTCATCAAACACCACTGAGCCTTCTTGCGGATTCCGGAAACGAATAACATAAGGCTTGCCTTCTTGCTCAGCTTGGTCGCGACATTTACCGTCGTAACGCGGCTTCAGGCCAGCGGCCATTTGCTCTTCACGCATGGTTTCGAGGCGCTCATGTGAGCAGTAACACTTATACGCTTTACCTTCCGCTAAGAGTTGATCAATCAGTGCATGATAGCGGTCAAAACGCTTGGTTTGGTAAATCGGCTCTTCGTCCCAGGTTAAACCTAACCATTGCATGCCTTCGAAAATCGCATCAATTGCTTCTTGGGTTGAACGCTCGCGATCCGTATCTTCGATCCGTAAGACAAATTTGCCGCCAGCAGCCCGCGCAACGAGCCAAGCATAGAGTGCAGTACGGGCGCCACCAACGTGTAAATAACCAGTGGGACTTGGAGCAAAACGAGAAACAACTGACATGAATATGATTTCCTGTTGGTCAAGCGAATAAATTTGCACGATTATATCAGAAGAATAAGGTGACGACAGCGATCGCTTTCGCTCTCTGCTGCGTAGCTACAAAGGTGAATATTACAACTTCATAATAAAAACGGAAGGAAGAGGAACATGAGTGCTCTGCTCACGACACTATTGATTGCGATGTTTTTACCATTTTTGGCCAAATTGCCCTTAATTAAAGCCATGAATGATAAGCCGGGTGGTTACGATAATCGTCATCCACGTCAACAACAGGCGGCTCTCGAAGGTTTTGGTGCGCGTGCAAACGCTGCCCATTACAACAGCTTCGAAGCCTTGATGGTTTATGCCAGTGCAGTGTTGATCACCGTCAGCCTTGGTGTGGTGGATAGCTTTGCTGTCACTCTTGGCTGGATATTTATCAGCGCCCGCGTCGGTTACATGCTGCTCTATTGGTATGACAAAGCCAGCTTACGTTCACTGGTTTGGTTGGTCAGTATGATTGCTTGTTTCTGGATGGCAGCTCGCGCTATTTGGGCCTAATTGACCGCGTAAAAACAAAAAACTCGCAGACGTTTTCACGAATGCGAGTGATTTGAACTGGTGGATGGTACTGGGTTCGAACCAGTGACCCCCGCCTTGTAAGGGCGGTGCTCTCCCAGCTGAGCTAACCATCCGAAGCTGGTGTGACCAACGCTTACGCGTCGATCGAAAATTTGGTGGATGGTACTGGGTTCGAACCAGTGACCCCCGCCTTGTAAGGGCGGTGCTCTCCCAGCTGAGCTAACCATCCAGAGCTGGTGCAACAAGATACGCATCGTATCATAAAAGAAATGGTGGATGGTACTGGGTTCGAACCAGTGACCCCCGCCTTGTAAGGGCGGTGCTCTCCCAGCTGAGCTAACCATCCACGTTTCGCTGAGTTGCAGGCGGGTATTATAGGGCTGAAGCCCGCACTGTCAACCGGAAATTTTCAGGATCCGCGCTAACTGCTGAAAATTAGTCCACTTAGCCGACAATTTAACCGTAGGTTTTTAATTGCTCACGTAATTCGTGCACTTGATCACGTATTTTTGCTGCCTTCTCAAATTCGAGGTTTTGCGCGGCAGCGTACATGGCTTTTTCTTGCAGCGAAATTTCTTGTGCCAGTTCTTTCGGATCGCGATATTGCGGCATCCGAATTCCTGCCGCTGCAGCTTTGACGCGCTCCTTATCACGACGACGTTTATCGGCGTTACCACCGAGGTCCATCACATCGGTGATTTTCTTATTCAGCCCTTGCGGCGTGATGCCGTGCTCAAGGTTATGCGCGACCTGCTTCGCTCGACGTCGATCGGTTTCATCGATGGCCCGCTGCATCGAACCGGTTATCCGGTCGGCGTATAGAATTGCCCGACCATTGACGTTCCGAGCCGCTCGGCCGATGGTCTGAATCAGCGAGCGTTCAGCACGTAAGAAGCCTTCTTTGTCGGCGTCAAGAATCGCCACTAACGACACTTCAGGCATATCCAAGCCTTCCCGCAGCAAGTTAATGCCGACTAAGGCGTCAAATTCACCCAAACGTAAATCACGAATAATCTCCATCCGCTCAACCGTATCGATATCCGAGTGCAAGTAACGCACCTTAATGCCGTGGTCGTCGAGATAGTCGGTTAAGTCTTCGGCCATTTTCTTTGTCAGCGTAGTGATCAACACCCGCTCATTTCGCTCTGCCCGAACTCGAATTTCCGACATGACGTCATCGACTTGCGTCGCAACTGGACGCACTTCAATTTCTGGGTCAATCAAGCCTGTCGGTCGGACGACCTGCTCAATGACTTCATCGCCGCACTTCTCAAGCTCGTATTTACCCGGCGTCGCCGACACATAAATGGTTTGCGGCGAAATCGCCTCAAACTCATCAAATTTTAACGGTCGATTATCCAGCGCCGATGGCAAGCGGAAACCATAACCGACTAAGTTCTCTTTCCGCGAACGATCGCCTTTGTACATTGCGCCAACCTGAGACACAGTCACATGCGACTCATCAATAATTAATAACGAATCGTCCGGCAAATAGTCCATTAGCGTCGGTGGTGGCTCGCCTGGCGCTCGGCCGGACAAATAGCGTGAGTAGTTTTCAATACCCGAGCAGTAACCAAGTTCGAGCATCATTTCAATATCAAACTGGGTGCGCTCGCGGATGCGCTGCTCTTCAATTAGCTTATTTGCTTCGAGAAACTGTTCACGACGTTCTTTCAGCTCTTCTTTGATGCGATCAATCGCCGCCACGATCTTCTCCCGCGGCGTCACATAGTGCGTTTTTGGATAAACCGTGAAGCGCGCGATATCGCCTTGTAAAATTTGTCCGGTTAAAGGTTCGAAAAGACTGATGCGTTCAATTTCGTCATCGAAGAGTTCGACACGAACAGCGAGATCGTCAGATTCTGCCGGGAAAATATCAATCACTTCACCGCGCACGCGATACGTACCACGGGTAAATGCAGCATCATTGCGGGTGTACTGCAATGTCGCTAGGGTGCGCAGCATGTCACGTTGGTCAATAATGTCACCGCGACGCAGGTGCAACATCATCTTCATGTACGATTCAGGATCGCCCAAACCATAAATCGCCGAGACCGACGCGATCAAAACAACGTCACGGCGCTCCATTAAAGCTTTCGTTGCCGACAAACGCATTTGTTCAATGTGCTCGTTAATCGACGCATCTTTTTCAATGAAGGTATCCGTCGTCGGCACATAGGCTTCCGGCTGATAGTAGTCATAGTAAGAAACAAAGTATTCCACGGCATTATTCGGGAAGAACTCTTTCATTTCGCCATACAGCTGCGCCGCCAGCGTTTTATTATGTGCGAGAATTAAGGTCGGCCGATTGGTTTTCGCGATCACGTTGGCCATGGTAAAGGTCTTCCCCGACCCGGTGACGCCGAGAAGTACTTGCTGAGCTAACCCGGCCTCAATGTTTTCAACCAGCTTAGCGATTGCCGTTGGCTGATCACCTGCGGGCTCGTACTCTGACACCAACTGAAAATCGCGGTACTGCTCACCTGCCATGACTTTCCCCTTTTGACCCTGTGCCATTATGAATGTTTTTCCGGTGCGAGTTTCTGTGACTTCGGTAGCTCGCCACGTAAATCGTTGGTTAATCGAATAAACCAACGATAGGAAATGATTGCGGTTAGAATATTCGCAATTACGCCACCAATAAATAACCCCGGCAAGCCAGCAAGATAGTTGCCGAGCCAGGACAACGGCACAAACATGACGAATAATCGGACTAAACTTAAACTTAACGCTTGCATCGGGCGGTGTAAGGCATTCAGTGACGAGTTCGTTAGAATAATACAGCCTTGTACGCCATAGCCTAACGGCATAATCCAAACAAACCAAGCGAGCACACGAGCCACCTCGGCATCACGCGCAAACGCCAACTGAATCAGCGGCAGCATCAATACCATGAGAACATAGGCCAACAATTGCACCGCGATGACTAATTTGAGTGCAACTTTATAGGCATCTTGGACACGGTCGAGTTTACCGGCACCAAAGTTTTGGCTCATAAACGGCGGTAGGGTCATCGACAAAGCTAAAATCACCACAGACGCTATCGATTCAAGCCGCGCACCAGCACCAAACGCAGCGACCGCCGGCGCCCCATGGGTGGCGACAATGGCAGTTAAAATTCCCAAGGCAATCGGGGTCAGCATGTTGGCACTGGCTGCAGGTAAACCTATGGTGAGCAACTGCCGTGATTGCTGCACGAACGACCTTAAACTTGCCGGCAACGGGTCAATCAAACGTCGACGCCAGACTAACAGGTAGATAATCGCTGAAAAACCCACCAGCCAAGAAATCACACTCGCAATTGCAGCACCTTGAATGCCGAGCGCGGGGACCGGACCCAGACCGAAAATTAAAATGGGGTCGAGCACGGCGTTCATCAAACCGCCAAGCGCCATAATTAAAGACGGTGTTTTGGTGTCGCCAGCCGCGCGGAGAATACTATTCCCGATCATGGGGATAACTAAAAGTACCGCACCTAAAAACCAAATAGTCATGTAACTGTCAATCAGCGTTTGAATTGAATCCGAAGCGCCGAGACGAGCGAAAATATAATCAGAACTAAAAAAACCGATCGCCGCTAACAGGGCAACTAAGAGTGCCGACAGCCACAATGCGGAGCTACCCGCATGGCGCGCACCCTCGTGATCGTCTGCACCGAGTTTGCGGGCAATCACCGCAGAGGTGCCAATCCCCAGACCAATGGTCAGGCTAATCACGGTAAAAGTAACAGGAAAGGTAAAACCAATCGCCGCCAGCTCTTCGGTTCCGAGCAGACTAATAAAGAAGGTATCGACGACGTTGAAACTGATCAGCGTGGCAACACCGAAAATCATTGGCCATGTCATTGACCATAATGTCGGTGCAATTGGGCCGTGAAGAATCCGTTTTGACTTTTCTTGCGCACTGGCGGACATGTACATTCCTCTACGACCAACATGGTCTTCAAATAACCTCTGATTGAGCCAATCGAAGGCTAACGACCGAAGACAAATAAGCAACGCCGAAGTATACCAAATCGCCCTTTTGAATACCACGTTCGCGCAGTTGCTAAAGCCTTTACACGCTAGTACTTACGCTTGGGCGCGCTAGACTTTTTCAGTGATTCCACATATAGTGTTGGCCAGAAAAAATCGCCTCTTGTCCAACATTTACCCATACAGGTGCCTTGTGGAAAACTCAGTAAAGTACCCTCTGTCTAAACGTGTTAACGCAATCAAGCCGTCCCCTACTCTAGCCGTGAGCCAAAAGGCAGCAGAGCTTAAGGCAGCTGGTGCTGACGTCATTGGTTTGGGCGTCGGTGAGCCAGACTTTACCACCCCGAAGTTTATTTGCGAGGCAGCCAAACAAGCAATTGACGCGGGACACACACGTTACACTGCAGTCGACGGTATTCCTGAGTTAAAAAAGGCCATTTGCGCCAAGTTTTCTCGTGACAATCAACTGAGTTACGAGCCAAGTGAGATTTTAGTTTCCGCTGGTGGCAAACATAGCATTTTCAACTTGTTGACCGCATGGTTAGACGAAGGCGATGAAGTCATTATCCCTGCGCCATATTGGGTATCGTATCCGGACATGACCTTATTAGTCGGCGCCACGCCAGTGGTCATTGAAGCGGGTATTGATCAAGCGTACAAAATTACCGCAGAGCAACTTGCCGCCGCCATTACCGACAAAACCAAGTTGCTGTTCTTAAATAGCCCATCCAATCCAACCGGTATGGCCTATACCGCTGACGAGCTGCGGGCTTTAGCCGAGGTGTTACGTCAACATCCACGCGTTTTAATCGCCACCGACGATATGTACGAACATATCCTTTGGGCCGATGAGCCGTTTGCCAACTTGCCTATGGTTGCGCCCGACTTAAAAGATCGCACTGTGATCTTATCAGGTGTCTCGAAAGCCTATGCCATGACGGGCTGGCGAATTGGCTATGCGGCTGGTCCAAAGCCAATTATTGCGGCAATGAAAAAAGCACAGTCACAAAGCACATCGAACCCGGCTTCGATTTCTCAATATGCCGCTCTAGCCGCTTTGAATGGCGATCAAAGCTTTATTGGTGAGATGGTCAGTGAATTCCGCATCCGCCATGACCGCTTAGTCGAAGGCCTGAGCAAAATTCCTGGCCTGAAAGTTCGTCCGGGTGATGGCACTTTCTACACCTTTCCAAACATCGAGGGCCTCATGCAAGCGGTGGGTGTCGAGACCGACGTCGAGCTGTGTGAACGTTTGCTGAGTGAAGCCAACGTCGCATTAGTACCCGGCTCAGCATTTGGCGCTCCGGGCCACTTCCGTTTGTCCTTTGCAGCGAGTCGCGATGTCTTGGACGAAGCCGTTCGTCGTATTGCAGAGTTTGCCGCTCAATACGCTTAACCTAGACGTTTCATTTTGCATAATAGAAAAAATCCCTGACAGTCGTTGTCAGGGATTTTTTGTATCTACAGGTATAACGAGGTCGAGGGCGATAAAAACAGCCTTAAAATGCCGCTCAGGCGATCCGAAATACCCAACTAAAGTTCAATCAAAGTCAAGTCGTAATATTTATCAAATAGTATAGTTTTTCCCCAATGTGAGTAAGCACTCCGCCTTAACTTACTAAAATACAAGAGAGTTATTCTGAAACTAAATCAAAAGTAATACACAGGTTATTTTCGCTGACGATGATTTATCAGGCTATTTGTGGGCAAAATAAAGTCGATTCCAGGTGATTCATATAACTAATTGATTTTAAATGATTTTAAAATTCATGCCAGTTTTTAACCGATCCCAAAAATCCGCTGTATCCCTCACCAACCTTACTCGCCCACAGACTTTCCCACAGGTTTATCCACAGAAATAGTGGATAAGATCAGCTAGGGCACGACCGGTGCGACTTTGGTCTAAATGTGGATAAAGTGTTAACGCCGAGTTTGGATGAAAATTCGCCATGTCTGACGATAAAAGTTAAAAAATAAACCAAATTGTGCATTTCTAATCCAAGACGCTCAAAATCCACGCAAACGAACTTAATTGATTAAAATTGTCCGCAGAACATGTTGACTTCAGGGCAAGAGACAATTAACATTCCGCCCCGTTGAATGATTCCCCAGTAGCTCAGTTGGTTAGAGCGGTGGACTGTTAATCCATGTGTCGTTGGTTCGAATCCAACCTGGGGAGCCACTCATTCAACGAACACCTTGCACGATTCCCCAGTAGCTCAGTTGGTTAGAGCGGTGGACTGTTAATCCATGTGTCGTTGGTTCGAATCCAACCTGGGGAGCCACTTAAAACTCCCCGTGCAAAGGTCATCACAAGCGCGCAAGCGCTTTTTTTATGCCCGCAATTTAGACTCAATCTGCTTTATCTAGATGTTGCTAAAAGACAGCGACAACAAACGCCGCAATTGATGTGCCGAGAATAGCACCAGCAATGACATCACTGGGAAAGTGAACCCCTAAGGCAACGCGAGAAATACCCACGAGCGTGGCCCAGCCATAGAACAGCACGGCCCAGACCGGGAAACTAGCGACCACAAGTGCAGCAAAGAGAAATGCTGCGGTGGTATGGCCGGATGGAAAGGAAAAGCGATCTGCAGGTTTGATAACCGGTTTAAATTTCCGCCGTAACCAAGGTCGATCCCGGCGCAATAGATTCTTTAAACCAATAAATAACGGCACTTCAATCGCGAAGGCAATCAGAGCGCGTTGAATAAACAACATGCTGCCCTCAATTGCAGCGATCGCCGACAAAAGCGCAAATAAGGCATAGTAGGGTCCGTCACCACTACGTGACAGCCAAAAAGCAAGGCGGTTTTTTCTTAACGCTCGAGTTGCCTGGAAGACCCAGTCAAACGTACGTTCGTCAAGATCGCGAAGTCGCTGAAATATTGAAGCCAATGCCCATCCTTATTCACTAATTGCCGCACCTACTGCGTGTGCAGACCGGCTATCTTACTTGAAAATCTTTAAACCTGCACCGAAATACACGACACCCTTATCCTACTCGCTGTCTCTGCGTGAAAAAACCTACTATCTGTAAGTTGTTTCTCAGCGCCTAAACCTTGATAATAGCAGGTCGTAACCGCAATTCGGTGACCGCACACTAATCCGGATAGGAAGAATGACCGAAATCATCGTACTTTTAGTTGCTACCGTACTCGTCAATAACTTTGTATTGGTGCAATTTCTTGGTCTTTGCCCATTCATGGGAGTCTCCAATAAGCTTGAGACTGCCATTGGTATGTCGTTGGCGACCACATTTGTATTGACCCTAGCATCAGTCAGCAGCTACTTGGTGAATCAATATATTCTCCAGCCGCTCGAACTGATGTCCCTGCGCACCTTGAGTTTCATTTTAGTGATCGCAGTTGTCGTCCAGTTCACCGAAATGGTTGTACATAAAACCAGCCCAACGTTATATCGCTTACTTGGTATCTTTTTACCCTTGATCACCACCAACTGTGCGGTGCTTGGTGTCGCATTATTAAACGTCAATGAACAACATAATTTCATTCAATCGATCGTCTATGGTTTCGGCGCTGCGGTCGGTTTTTCACTCGTTTTAGTTTTATTTGCTGCTTTACGCGAACGCGTTGCCGCCGCGGATGTCCCTGCGCCGTTTAAAGGCGCTGCGATTGGCATGATCACCGCAGGGCTGATGTCGCTTGCCTTTATGGGCTTCGCCGGACTGGTGAGTGCATCATGAGTTGGTTGTTTGGAATTCTGGCGTTAGCTGCGTTAGCCATCATTGCTGGGCTGATTCTTGGCTTTGCGGCCGTTCGTTTCCGCGTTGAAAGTGATCCGATCGTCGAGCAAATCGATAACTTGCTACCACAAACTCAATGTGGCCAGTGTGGCTATCCGGGCTGCCGACCCTATGCCGAAGCGATCGCCAACGGTGATGAAATCAATAAGTGCCCACCCGGTGGCCAAGCCACTATCGACAAGCTCGCGGACTTACTCGGACGCGAAGCGAAACCCTTAGACGCGGCCCACGGTGAAGAAGATGTGAAAAAAGTCGCGGTGATTCGCGAAGACGAATGTATTGGCTGCACCAAATGCATTCAAGCGTGCCCCGTGGACGCGATTATGGGTGCTGCACGACAAATGCATACGGTCATCGCCGACGAGTGTACCGGCTGCGATTTATGTGTTGAGCCCTGCCCGGTAGATTGCATCGATATGGTGCCGGTCACCGTTCAACCGGAGCGCTGGAAATGGAACCTCGAGCAGATTCCGGTTAAACACATCGACGTATCCGCTTCATCGCCAACGACTGAACAACAGGTTGAGACGCAGTGATAGAATTAACCACGACCAGTCCTTTACATGCATTCCCAGGTGGCATTCATCCCCCTGAGCGGAAGGCTCCGGCGAACTCAACGCCGACACGCCGGCTACCGCTTGCGGACAAGCTTTATGTGTCTCTACGTCAACACTCAGGTCCTGCAGCGGAGCTGTGTGTCAGTGTCGGCGAGACAGTGAAGAAAGGCCAAGCGCTGAGTAAGCCGGGCGTTGATAATGGTTTACCCGTTCATGCACCAACCTCCGGTGTTATTACCGCCATCACTGACCACCCACTTAATCACCCATCGGGCTTGACCGGGCCGACGGTTTGTATTGACGTCGACCATCGTGATGAATGGGTGCAACGTGAACCGCTGGACAATTTATCAGCGCTGTCGCGCCGCGAGATTCTTAATTATTTGCAAACCATGGGTATCGCCGGTTTAGGCGGAGCAGGCTTTCCGACGGCACGAAAAATTGCCGGTGCTCAAGGCATTGATGTACTGATTATCAACGGTGTTGAATGCGAACCATACATTGCCGCGGATGATCGCTTAATGCGCGAACAAGCCCAAGGCATTCTGCGTGGCTGTGAAATTCTGCAAGAATTGACCGCAGCCAAACAAGTCGTCATTGCGATTGAAGACAATAAGCCTGAAGCCATCGCAGCAATGACAGCGGCGTTATCAGCTGACAACTCGACGTTTATCTTGCGTGTGATTCCCACCCGCTATCCCTCCGGCGGGGAAAAACAATTAATTCAGGTCCTGACTGGTCTGCAAGTGCCTGCCAATCAATTGCCAGCCGACATTGGTGTATTGGTCCATAACGTCGGCACCGCGTTTGCAATAGCCAAAGCCATCGACGCAGGCGAGCCGCTGCTGGAGCGTGTGGTCACCGTCACCGGTGAAACCGTCGCTGAGCCATGTACGGCTTGGGTGCCCATCGGCACGCCAGTCGGCCATGTTTTACAGTCTTGTGGTTTTCAGGCCGAGCCGCAACAGCGGGTTATTATTGGCGGCCCAATGATGGGCTACACCATTCCGTCGCTGGATGTGCCGGTCACCAAGACAACCAACTGTATCCTTGCTCCGAGTGCGAAAGAATTACGACCTGCTGACGAAGAAATGGCCTGTATTCGCTGTGGTGCGTGTGAGCAGGTCTGCCCTGCTTCACTTTTGCCGCAACAGTTGCAGTGGCTGGCCAAAGCCAAAGATTATGATGGTTTAAAACAACATCACTTGGCCGATTGTATTGAGTGCGGCGCTTGTGCCTATGTCTGCCCCAGTGAAATTCCATTGGTTTATTATTACCGGCAAGCGAAAGCACAAATTCGTGAACAGCTCATCGAACAGCAAAAATCAGAGATAGCGCGGCAACGCTTTGAAGCTCGCCAAGCGCGACTTGAACGTGAAAAGGAAGAACGCTTAGAGAAGCATCGCAAGGCCGCTGAGGCACGCAAAGCCGCCCAAGCAGCCCGCGCTGAAAGTAATGAAGACGATCCGGTGCAGGCAGCGCTTGCCCGCGTTAAAGCTCGGAAAGCGGCACAAGAAGCTAATGCGGATGCGCCTGCGACCGATGATAAAAAGGATCAAGTCGCCGCTGCAGTCGCCCGCGCCAAAGCGCGGAAAGCCGAGCGCGAAGCTGCGGCTCAACAAGCAGAAAAAAATGGTGAGGACTCATGAGTTTTTTCATTGCACCATCGCCCCATCACCACCAAAAGCGCACGACAACCACCATCATGCGACTCGTTTTGTTGGCCATGGTGCCGGGCGTGCTCGCACAACTTTACTTTTTTGGTTGGGGCATTTTCTGGCAACTGATCATTGCAGGAAGCACCGCTGTTGTCGCTGAAATGCTTTGTCTGTCAGCACGCAATCGCTCACCGATTCGTGGTATTCAAGACTATTCCGCACTGGTCACGGCCGCCTTGCTAGCTGTCAGCATTCCACCGCTAGCGCCGTGGTGGGTGATTGTCATTGGTACTGTCTTTGCTATTGTTGTGGTCAAGCACCTCTTCGGCGGCATCGGCCACAATATCTTTAACCCCGCCATGGCCGCCTACGTCCTGTTACTTATTTCTTTTCCGGTACAAATGACGAGCTCGTTACCGCCAGTCACCTTGGCCGGCGAGACGACAAACTTTATTGAGTCGTTGCGTCTGATTGTTTTCCAGTTCACCAGCGATGGTTACAGTGTGAATCAAGTCCGTGCGGTGGCAACCGGTCAACTGCTTGACGCTGTAGTAATGGCTACGCCATTAGATCAAATTAAAACCGACTTGGCGCAAGGCATGACCTTGAGTGAAAGCTTACGCAACCCCATTTTTGGTGCCTTTGCCGGTCACGGTTGGTTATGGGTCAACGTCGCTTACTTATTCGGTGGACTCGTGCTGCTGCAGCAGCGAGTGATTCAGTGGCAAATTCCCGGCGCTTTATTAGGCACCCTCGCGCTGGCCACGATCATCGGTAGTGTTGTCGCGCCAGACACACTCCCCGGTCTGAATATTCATTGGTTCAGCGGCGGTACCATGTTGGCCGCATTCTTTATTGCCACCGACCCGGTTTCAGCAGCAACATCGAATCGCGGTAAGTTGATTTATGCCGCTTTAATTGGCTTATTAATTTATCTGATCCGCAGTTTCGGCGGCTACCCCGACGCGATTGCTTTCGCCGTGTTGCTAGCTAACCTGTGTGTCCCTGTGATTGACCAATATACCCGCCCACGGGCTTATGGCGACGTTCGAGGAGGCCAGTAAGATGCTCAAGAACATGCGCAAGAATGGCTTCATTTTGGGCGCCTTTGCTATTTCCGCAACGGCCTTAATTGTTGCCACACAATTTCTCACCGCCGACCGCATTGCCACCCAAGAGCGCAATGAGTTGTTGCGGACGTTAAACGAACTGGTTCCGCCAGAGCAACACGATAACGACCTTTTCAGTGACTGCACCATGGTCCACGCAACCGATGCCCTAGGCCTTCGCGAGCAGCCAGTGTATCGTTCACGCATGAACAACGAACCCCATGCCTTAGTATTAAGAACGACGGCTCCAGACGGATACAGCGGCGCAATTCACTTGCTCGTTGCCGTTGACATGCAAGCTCAGATTAAAGGCGTTCGCGTTTTACAGCATCGCGAGACACCAGGGCTAGGTGACAAGATCGAAATACAACGGGATAACTGGATTCTCTCTTTCAATGGCGAGCGTGTGCGCAGCGAAAACGATGCCCGTTGGCGCGTCCGTCGTGACGGTGGTATGTTCGATCAATTTACTGGAGCGACCATCACCCCGCGCGCTGTTGTCGCTGCCGTTCAGCGCACTGCATGGTACGCACAGAACAATATGGACACACTCTTTGCCGCACCCTCGAACTGCAGCGGTGAGCCTTTAGTGAGCGAGGAGCAACCCTATGAGTACTGAGTATCAAAACTTAGCGAAAGACGGCCTGTGGGAAAATAACCCCGCACTGGTGCAGTTGCTCGGCTTGTGCCCACTCTTAGCGGTGACTGGTACGGTCACCAATGCCCTCGGTTTAGGTATTGCGACAATGTTGGTGCTGGTCGGTTCGAACATCACCGTCTCTTTGGTGCGCAGTTGGGTACCGAATGAAATCCGCATTCCGGTTTTCGTAATTGTCATCGCGACCTTTGTGACGTTGGTTGAGCTGACCATGAATGCCTTTACCTATGGTCTGTTCATGGCGCTCGGTATCTTTATTCCGTTAATTGTGACCAACTGCGCCATTATCGGCCGCGCCGAAGCGTATGCCTCAAAAAACAATTGGTACCACTCTGCCTTTGACGGCTTGATGATGGGGGTTGGCTTTACCTTGGTGCTTGTCGCGCTTGGTGCATTGCGCGAGATCCTCGGCCAAGGTACCCTATTCGCTGGTGCTGAATTACTCCTCGGCGAATGGGCTCGGGATTTGAAAATCCAACTTTTCTCGTTCGACTACCCCTTGTTACTGGCCATTTTGCCGCCAGGTGCATTTTTAGGGATGGGCTTTCTGATTGCCGGTAAAAACTGGATTGACGGTCGCCGCAAAGCCAAACTCGCCAAAGCGCCAATTGAGAAAGCTCAGCGTGCGCGCGTAACGACAGTGAATTAATTAGGTTATGAATCAACAAAAACGAATTGAAATACTCACGCGGCTGCGTGACGACAATCCGCACCCAACTACCGAGCTGAACTTTAGTAATCCATTTGAGCTGCTGATTGCGGTTTTATTGTCAGCGCAAGCCACCGATGTCGGCGTCAATAAAGCGACCGGCCCACTCTTTGCGGTTGCGAATAACCCAGCCGATATGCTGGCGTTAGGCGTGGATGGCGTCAAACATTACATCAAAACCATTGGCTTATTTAATACCAAAGCTGAGAACGTGATTAAAACCTGCCGGATTTTAGTTGAACAACATGGCGGTGTCGTTCCAGAAAGCCGCGAAGCCCTCGAAGCGCTCCCAGGCGTTGGCCGCAAAACCGCGAACGTGGTGCTCAATACCGCATTTGGTTGGCCGACGATTGCCGTTGACACGCATATTTATCGAGTGAGCAACCGCACTAAGTTCGCCCCGGGGAAAACCGTCGACGCGGTTGAACAGCGACTGTTAAAAGTGGTTCCGGCAGAATTTAAAGTCGACGTACATCACTGGCTCATACTTCACGGCCGCTATACCTGTATTGCTCGCAAGCCACGCTGTGGCTCCTGCTTAATTGAAGATCTTTGTGAGTACAAAGAAAAAACGGAAATTTAATGACTGACAAACCTGCTATTAAAGATCGCTTTCGCGGCTACTTGCCGGTAGTAATTGACGTAGAAACGGCTGGCTTTAACCCAAAAACCGACGCGCTACTCGAGATTGCTGCGGTAATCGTCGACTTCAACGACGACGGCGAACTGGTACCTGTTGCCACTCACCATGCCCATATCGAGCCGTTCGAAGGTAGCAACATTGAACAAGCGGCCATCGACTTTAATGGCATTGACCCGTTCAATCCCCTGCGCGGTGCCGTGCCCGAAGAGGAAGGCTTACGCGTAATCTTTAAAGCCATTCGCAAAGCGCAAAAAGCCGCTGGTTGCCAACGCTCAGTGCTTGTCGGTCACAACGCCAACTTTGACCACAGCTTTGTTATGGCCGCTGCCGAGCGTGCCAGTTTGAAACGCAATCCATTTCATCCGTTTGTCAGTTTCGACACCGCATCCATGGCAGCTTTAACGCTTGGCCAGACGGTACTGGTTAAAGCCTGCCACGCCGCAGGTATCGCCTTTGATGGCAAAGAAGCCCACAGCGCCGTATACGACACCGAACGCACTGCCGAGCTATTCTGTTGGATGGTCAATCGCTATCAAAGCTTGGGTGGCTGGCCACTTGGGAAGTAATTTATAGAGTGATGATGCATAAAAACAAAACCCATCGAATTCGATGGGTTTTGTTTTTTATCGAGCAAGAGGAAAAGTCATCGAATTCGATGACTTTAACGCCTGACCTGTTTCTTAAGTTGCAGCTTTTTCGCTCTTCGTTGCCAGAACAACAACTAAATACAAGGTAACAAATATATTCAAACCCGGAATCAGCGATAAAGCCCCAAATAATGCCGGGGGCTTATTTCCAGCTTTAGCCAAGGCGCAGTTAATCAGTGCCCAAAGCACATACAAGAATAACGCAGGAATGAGTAGTGAAGCGTTTATGTCCATGAATAGTCCCTTAAATCTTTAATCTCAGTCTTGGTTATCGCAGTATGGCCTTTTCTTCATACCCTTACAAGCAATCACCCGGCACTCGCACCCAACCTTCCATCAGCACGCGGGCGCTGCGGCTCATCAGCGCTTTTTTCACTACCCATTGGCCGTCGACCAGTGCAGCTTCCGCGCCGACACGGAGTGTGCCTGAGGGGTGGCCAAAGGTTACCGCAGTGCGTTCGCCACCACCGGCGGCTAGGTTAACCAGTGTTCCGGGAACGGCAGCAGCTGTGCCGATGGCAACGGCAGCGGTGCCCATCATGGCGTGATGCAGTTTCCCCATCGACAATGCGCGGACGTTTAAGTCGATCTCGTTCGCGTCCACAGCCTTACCGCTCGAGGACGTGTAGCTGACTGGTGGTGCCACAAAGGCAACTTTCGGCGTATGTTGGCGTGCTTCAGCTTCCACGATGTCGTTAATTAAACCCATTTTCACGGCGCCGTAGGCACGAATGGTTTCAAACATTGCCAAAGCTTTGGCGTCTTCGTTAATGGCGCCTTGCAGTTCGGTACCGGTGTAACCGATATCCGCCGCATTGACGAAAATCGTCGGAATGCCGGCGTTGATCATCGTCGCGCGCAAGACGCCGACGCCCGGAACATCAAGGTCATCAACCACGTTACCCGTTGGGAACATAGCCCCCTCACCATCGGCCGGATCCAAAAACTCAATCGGTACTTCTGCGGCTGGGAAGGTCACCCCGTCGAGTTCAAAGTCACCGGTTTCTTGCACTTCACCGTTGGTAATCGGCACATGGGCAATGATGGTCTTTTGAATATTCACCTGCCAAATCCGCACGACTGCGGTACCATTTTCAGGAATACGATCTGCTGGCACTAAACCCGCGCTGACGGCAAACGAACCGACCGCTGAGGTCAGGTTGCCACAGTTACCGCTCCAATCAATAAACGGCTTATCAATTGCAACTTGACCGAATAGGTAATCCACATCGTGATCGGCTTGGCTGCTCTGCGACAAGATCACTGTTTTGCTGGTGCTCGAGGTTGCGCCGCCCATGCCGTCGGTGTGTTTACCATACGGGTCTGGCGAGCCAATCACCCGCAATAGAATCGCATCGCGCGCTGGGCCTGGCTGTTGCGCCACAGCAGGTAAATCGTCGAGGCGAAAGAACACGCCTTTACTGGTGCCACCGCGCATATAGGTGGCTGGAATTTTAATTTGTGGTTTAAACATAATCTCTCCCACGGTAAGCACTGCATAGCTAACGTTACATAACTAAAAAATGGGAGCAGTCGCCTGCTCCCATGGTCATGTCATAGCGTCTTAGGCGTTCGCTAAGAAGTCTTGCGCGAAGCGTTGTAACACACCGCCCGCTTCATAAATCGAGACTTCTTCACCTGTGTCCAAACGACATTTCACTGGCACATCGACGCGCTCGCCATTGGCTCGGTGAATAATCAAGGTCATTTCTGCACCCGGCGCGATGTCACCTTCAACGTCGTAGGTTTCGGTGCCGTCAAGGTTCAACGTTAACCGCGTGGTGCCCGCTAAGAACTCAAGCGGCAACACACCCATACCAATCAAGTTGGTCCGGTGAATACGCTCAAAGCCTTCAGCAACAATCGCTTCAACGCCAGCTAGACGCACGCCTTTCGCCGCCCAGTCACGCGACGAACCCTGACCATAGTCAGCGCCAGCAATAATAATCAACGGCTGCTTACGTTCCATGTAGGTTTCAATCGCTTCCCACATGCGCATCACTTTGCCTTCCGGCTCAACGCGCGCTAAAGAACCTTGTACCACTTTGCCGTCTTCGTCCTTGACCATTTCGTTAAATAGTTTCGGGTTCGCGAACGTGGCGCGTTGCGCGGTTAAGTGATCACCACGGTGCGTGGCATACGAGTTAAAGTCTTCTTCCGGCACACCCATTTTTGCAAGGTATTCACCAGTGGCACTGTCGGCCATAATCGCATTCGACGGTGACAAGTGGTCGGTGGTGATGTTGTCACCGAGCACCGCGAGCGGACGCAGGCCTTTGAGGCTATTCGCGCTGGCCAACTCACCTTCCCAATATGGCGGGCGACGAATATACGTACTTTGCGGGCGCCAATCATACAATGGGTTAGTTTTCTCGCCCATATCAACAGAAATGTTAAACATCGGGTCGTAGACTTTTCGGAATTGCTCCGGCTTCACCGCCTGCTTCACAATCGCGTCGATTTCTTCATCACTTGGCCAGATATCTTTCAAGGTCACTGGATTGCCGTTTTGGTCAAAGCCCAATGGATCTTTTTCGATATCAAAACGAATGGTGCCGGCAATGGCGTAGGCCACAACTAACGGTGGTGACGCCAAGAAAGCTTGCTTCGCATACGGGTGAATACGGCCGTCAAAGTTACGGTTACCCGACAACACCGCGGTCGCATACAAGTCACGCTCGATAATTTCTTCTTGGATTTTCGGGTCTAATGCACCGCTCATGCCGTTACAGGTTGTACAAGCAAAAGCGACGACACCGAAGCCGAGTTGCTCAAGTTCTGGCAATAGCTCAGCGTCTTCAAGGTACATTTTGACCGTTTTTGAACCCGGTGCTAACGAGGTTTTCACCCATGGCTTGCGAGTCAAACCCAGCTTATTCGCGTTGCGCGCAATCAAGCCCGCGGCAATCATGTTGCGTGGGTTTGAGGTATTGGTACAGCTGGTGATCGCTGCAATAATACAGGCGCCGTCAGGCATTTTGCCTTCTTCGTTCTCAACTTTGCCCGAGATACCCCGCGCAGCGAGTTCGGACGCTGGCAGCAAAGCGTGTGGGTTCGATGGCCCAGCGAGGTTGCGTTGCACTTTGCTTAAATCAAAGGTCATCACGCGCTCGTACTCGGCCGTTTTCAAACTATCAGCCCATAAACCGGTTTCTTTCGCATACGCTTCGACTAAAGCAACCTGCTTCTCGTCACGGCCGGTCAAGGTCAAGTAATCAATGGTTTGCTGGTCGATGTAGAACATCGCCGCAGTGGCACCGTATTCTGGCGTCATGTTCGAAATCGTTGCTCGGTCACCGACGGTCAGGTTGTCTGCACCTTCGCCATAGAACTCAAGGTAAGCACCAACGACGCGTTCGCGGCGCAAGAACTCGGTCAAAGCCAAGACGAGGTCGGTACCGGTGATCCCCGGTTGCAGCTTGCCGGTCAGCTCGACACCAATAATGTCTGGCAGGCGCATATACGAGGCACGACCGAGCATGACGCTTTCGGCTTCTAAGCCACCCACACCGACCGAAATAACACCCAACGCATCGACCATCGGCGTATGACTGTCAGTACCAACACAGGTATCTGGGAAAGCAATGCCGTCACGAATTTGCACCACAGGCGACATCTTTTCCAAGTTAATTTGGTGCATGATGCCGTTACCCGGAGGAATCACGTCAACGTTTTTAAACGCCGTTTTGGTCCAATTAATAAAATGGAAACGGTCGTCGTTACGGCGATCTTCAATGGCACGGTTCTTTTCAAACGCGTCTTTTTCAAAGCCCGCATGTTCAACCGCCAACGAGTGATCGACGATCAACTGCGTCGGTACCACTGGGTTTACTTTCGCCGGATCGCCGCCTTTGGCCGCTATGGCGTCGCGCAAACCAGCCAAGTCGACTAATGCCGTTTGCCCAAGAATGTCATGACACACCACACGCGCAGGGAACCAAGGAAAGTCGAGGTCACGTTTGCGCTCAATGATTTGCTGTAATGATGCGGTTAAAGTGCTCGGGTCGCAGCGACGAACTAAGTTTTCCGCTAAGATGCGCGAGGTGTACGGTAATTTTTCATAAGCACCCGGCTGAATTGCTTCGACCGCAGCGCGCGTGTCAAAGTATTGCAGATTGGTGCCGGGAAGCTGTTTGCGATATTCAGTATTCATAATCAATCACTAGCTCTTCATGTATTCATTCAACTAAAGCGAAAAAAGGGAGAAGCGCTCGCTTCTCCCTTGGCTGTTTTAGCGCTCGTTTAGTGCTGGCACTGGGCGTGGGCCTGGACCGGTGTAATCCGCGCTTGGGCGGATAATCCGGTTATTGGCGCGCTGCTCTTTAACGTGAGCAGTCCAGCCGGTCACCCGTGACATAACGAAAATTGGCGTGAACAGTTTGGTTGGAATACCCATGTAGTGATACGCCGACGCGTGGAAGAAGTCCGCATTCGGGAACAATTTCTTCTCCCGCCACATCACTTCTTCACAACGCACAGACACGTCATACAAGCGGCTGTCACCAAACTCTTGGGCCAATTTCTCTGACCATTCTTTGATGATGTCGTTACGTGGATCGAATTCGCTATAAATCGCATGACCGAAGCCCATGATTTTTTCTTTGCGCTCAAGCATGCCCATCAGGGTTTGCTCAGCGTCATCCGCGTCTTTCATGTTCTCAATCAGTTCCATCGCCGCTTCGTTCGCGCCGCCATGCAATGGACCACGCAGTGAACCGATCGCGCCCGTCACACACGAGAAAATATCCGACAAGGTTGAAGCACATACGCGCGCAGTAAAGGTCGACGCGTTAAACTCGTGCTCTGCATACAGAATCAGTGAGGTGTTCATGACCGCAGTGTGTAGTTCGTTGGGTGCTTTGTCGTGCAATAAATGCAAGAAATGCGCGCCAATGGAGTCGTCGTCAGTTTGCGTTTCAATGCGCACGCCGTCATGGCTGAAACGGTACCAGTACAACAAAATACTTGGGAATGCGGCGAGCAAACGCTCAATTTTTTCGTCCGCTTGCGAGAAATCGTCTTCCGGCTCGATGTTGCCTAGGAACGAACAGCCGGTACGCATCACGTCCATTGGGTGGGCGTCCGCAGGGATACGCTCAAGCACGTCTTTTAATGCTTGTGGCAGGCCACGTTGTTGCTTTAAACGACCTTTATATTCAGCCAGTTGTGCTGCATTTGGCAGCTCGCCTTTGGCCAGTAAATAGGCCACTTCTTCAAAGCTGACTTTGTCGGCTAATTCTTTAATGTCGTAACCGTAATAGGTTAAACCTGAACCGCTTTTACCCACTGTACATAAGGCCGTTTCGCCAGCAACTTGTCCGCGCAAGCCTGCGCCACCTAATTTTTTCTCAGACATAATTCGTTCCTCTTATTTTTTCGTAAACAGGGCGTCTAACTTTTCTTCAAATGAGTGATAGTTCAAAAAGTCGTACAGTTCTGCACGCGTCTGCATGCTCTCAACCACGTCTTTTTGGTCACCCTTGGCGAGAATGTTTTGATACACATTCAATGCCGCTTTGTTCATGGCGCGGAACGCGCTCAGTGGATACAACACCATTTCCACACCAACGCCAGCGAGCTCGTCTTTGTTAAATAATGGCGTAGCGCCAAATTCGGTAATGTTCGCCAATACCGGCACGTTCAGCGCATTGGTAAAGGCTTGATACTGTTCTAGTGTATGCACCGCTTCGGCGAAAATTGCATCGGCACCCGCTTCGACACAGGCTTGCGCGCGTTCAATCGCCGCTTCTAAACCTTCCTGCTGCAACGCGTCGGTACGCGCCATAATTAAAAACTGGTCGTCAATCCGCGCGTCCACCGCCGCTTTTACCCGGTCTACCATTTCACCTTGGGTCACGATTTCTTTGTTCGGGCGGTGACCACAGCGCTTTTGCGCCACTTGATCTTCAATATGGAAACCGGCAGCACCAGCACGGGTCATTTCTTTCACAGTGCGCGCGATGTTAAACGCCCCACCCCAACCCGTATCAGCGTCGACCAACAAAGGCACGTCAGTCGCACCCGTGATCCGACGAATATCTTCGCACACATCATTCAGGGAAGTCATACCCAAGTCTGGCAAACCAAATGAGGCATTGGCAACACCGGCACCTGATAAATAAAGCGCTTTGTGGCCAACACGCTCAGCCATCATGGCCGTGTAAGCATTAATGGTGCCAACAATTTGTAATGGTTTTTCAGACTGAATCGCTTGGCGTAATTTTGCGCCAGCACTGTGCATTTGTGTCATGTTACTTCCCCATCTGTTGCAATTGTATTTCAATATGGTGACGCGACGCGGACACATGCCGGCGCATCAAGAGATCAGCAAGTTCACCGTCACGATTCGCGATCGCTTGGATAATTGCCTTGTGTTCGTCAAACGCCCGCGATACCCGCGGACCATTCATGCCCAGCTGCACGCGGTACATCCGCATCAAGTAATACAGCTCGTCGCAGAGAATATTAATTAAGTACTGATTTTTGCTGCCGAAAATAATCCGGTAGTGAAAGTCCAAGTCACCCGCTTCTTGGTAGTAACTCTCGCCTTCACGCACGCGCTGTTCTTGCAAGTGCTGGTCGAGTAACCGGCGCATATCCGCGATTTCATCGTCGGCCATGTGTTCTGCCGCCAATCGACAAGCCAAACCTTCGAGCTCTTCACGAATTTCATAGAGCGAACGTAAACCGGAAGTCGAAAGCGTCACCACGCGCGCGCCAGCATTCGGTGTACGTTCAATCAAGTGGCAGCGTTCAAGGCGCGCTAACGCTTCGCGCAGCGGTGCTCGACTCACGGCAAACCGACGTGCCAACTCGGGCTCGCTGATTTTACTACCAGCAGGAATATCACCCGCCACGATTGCTTGTTGAATTTCCGCCAAAACGCGGTCAGACGCAGTAATTGGCGAACGCCACACAGGACTTTGAATCATAAAATTGTCGACAGCGAAAATGGAAATGCAATTTTAGATGGGATTTTAAACAACTTCAAGGCGATCCCGAATAAAAATTGTCGACAATCTGGTAAGTTGTTGAAACTTTGACGCTCGTTAATTTGAGCTGCATACATGGATAAAAAAACCCAGCCACGACGGACTGGGTTCATTTGCTGAAACGAGGTGTTAAAACCGTCGCTTACAGTTTATCGCTGTTCTTTGACAGGTAGTCAGCAACGCCTTTCGCGTCTGCTTTCATACCTTCTTGACCAGCAGTCCAGCCTGCAGGACAAACTTCACCGTGCTCTTGGTGGAACGCTAAGGCGTCAACCATGCGCAGCATTTCATCAACGTTACGACCCAGTGGTAAGTCGTTGACGACTTGATGGCGGACTACGCCATCTTCGTCAATTAAGAAAGAACCACGGAAAGCAACACCGGCTTCAGGGTGCTCAACGTCGTACGCTTTGCAGATTTCATGCTTCACGTCAGCAACAAGTGGGTATTTCACTTCGCCAATACCGCCTTTGTCGACTGGCATTGCGCGCCAAGCGTGGTGCGAGAACTGAGAATCGATAGAAACACCGATTACTTTTACGCCACGGCTTTCGAATTCAGCCAAACGCTTATCGAACGCGATCAGTTCTGAAGGGCAAACAAACGTGAAATCCAGTGGGTAGAAAAAGATAACCGCTTTCTTCCCTTTGATTTCTTCGCTCAAGGTAAAGTTCTCTACGATTTCACCATTGCCCAATACTGCAGCAGCAGTAAAATCAGGGGCTTGACGACCTACTAATACAGCCATTGTTCTCTCCGTTTAATAGTTAAGATAAAAGCAAGCCAGCTAGAAAGTTTCCTGCCTAGCTGGCTCTTTTCAAATTTGTTCAACTCTATGATGGGGATGAAAAAAAACTTTTCAACCCTAAAACAGATTAATCGCTTTCTTTTTCATCAACTTCCGGAGAAGCCTCAGCGATAATCGGTTGTAATTCACCTTGTTGGAACATTTCTAAAATAATGTCGCAACCGCCGATTAGCTCACCATTCACCCACAGCTGTGGGAACGTTGGCCAGTTGGCGATTTTTGGTAACTCAGCACGAATGTCTGGGTTTTGCAGGATATCCACGTACGCAAACGGCTTGCCACAAGCCATGATCGCTTGTGACGCCTGCGCAGAAAAGCCACAACTTGGTAATTTCGGAGAGCCTTTCATATACAACAACACCGGATTCTCAGCGATTTGCTGACGGATCCGAGTTTCTGTATCTAAAGTTTGTTCAGTTTGGTTCTCTTGCATGAAAAACTCCTCGACGCAACGGTCAATAAACTCTGAAGGAAAGCGTTATTGTACCACAGCTAGAAAATAGGGTTGAAGCCCCGCGCGCAATTCCTGAGTAAATTGATCAACTTCTACCCCTTGAAATCCAAATGGACTACCTCCATATATATAGTTCAAAGCGGTCGAAGCATTTCTTTTGACTCCAAGTCCGCTATAATGAATTGATCAATGACGTTAGCCGTACCTATGACTTTTTAAGCTAGCGTCACCACATGACAACCAATGGAGAAGCATACTATGGCTTTTGAATTACCTGCACTGCCTTATGAGAAAAATGCATTAGAGCCGCACATTTCTGCTGAAACGCTTGAGTACCATTATGGCAAGCATCACCAAACCTACGTCGACAAACTGAACGGTTTGGTTGAAGGTTCTGAATTCGCGGGTAAGTCTCTTGAGGAGATCGTGAAAACGTCGAGCGGCGGTGTATTTAACAACGCAGCACAAGTTTGGAACCACACCTTCTATTGGCATTGCTTAAGCCCAAATGGCGGCGGCGAGCCAAGCGGTGCGTTAGCTGACGCGATCAACGCCAAATGGGGTTCGTTCGAGAAGTTCAAAGAAGCGTTCACCACCAGCGCCATCAACAACTTCGGTTCAAGCTGGACTTGGTTAGTGAAAAAGTCTGACGGCAGCCTTGATATCGTCAACACCAGCAACGCAGCAACGCCTTTAACAGACGACAGCCTAACGCCTGTGTTAACCGTTGACTTGTGGGAACACGCTTACTACATCGACTACCGTAACGCGCGTCCAAAATATATGGACGGCTTCTGGTCGCTGGTCAACTGGGATTTCGCCAGCAAAAACTTCGGTTAATCCAAGTTTCGTTGTGTCCTAATAGCAAAAAGCGCTGTCATCATGACAGCGCTTTTTTAATACCTAAAGATCAATTGCTTTAATCTTTATTTCGATATTTCTCAAACCAATAAATCACATAAGCCGGTTTCGCCATGTGATTACTTGGCCGGGTATGCAAGGCATGCGACGCACCCGGCACGCGCACCATGGCGGTGTCGACACCACGCAACTGCAGCGCTTGATAATACTGCTCGGTTTCAGAAATTGGTGTGCGATGATCGGCTTCACCGGTGAACAGTAGTGTTGGCGTATTAACGTTCCCCACATAAGAAATCGGCGAATGCTTGAGGTAATGCTCCGGGTTTTCCCACGGTAAGTCCGGGAACCAATACTGACTAAAATAATTGTACATGTCGGCATTCAGCACAAAGCTATACCAGTTAATCACCGGGTTAATCGCCGCTGCCGCACGGAATCGATCGGTATGGCCAATTGACCAAGTGGTCAACACCCCTCCGCCGCTGCCGCCGGTTATAAACAACTCGTCTTCGTTGATAAAGCCCTTGGCAATCACCGCATCGACGCCATCCATCAAGTCGTCATAATCATGGCTTGGGTAGTTGTGGTGAATTAAGTTGGCGAAGTCTTCACCATAGCTCGTTGAGCCGCGCGGATTGGTATACAGCACCACGTAGCCCTGCGCTGCCATCAGCTGCAGCTCCATGGCAAAGTACGGACCATAGGCCGTGTGCGGGCCACCATGAATTTCTAGAATCAACGGATACTTTTTGCTCGCGTCAAAGTTTGGCGGATAAATAATCCAGCCATGAATGTCGCGATTATCCACTGACGAGGCATACCAGATTTCTTCGACCTTGCCCGGTGTGCGCTTGCGCAGCAAGTCACGGTTGAGGTTGGTGAGCTGCTGTCGCTCGCCATTGAGAGCGACTGTGACTAATTCTGCCGGTCGTTGTGTGCTCGCTTGAGTGTACACCACGCGCTGGTTATCCAAGACCGCAAACTGCCCGCCTGAATACGGTCGACTGTAAGCTAAGCCACCGAAATCGGATGTCAATTCACGACGGTCGCCTTGCAACGGCTGATAGGCAATTTTGCCGTCGCCACGTTCGTCATAACTAATAAACAAGCCATTACCGTTTGGTGCCCATTCAAAGTGACTGATGTGCTGATCCAAGTTCGCGGTTAACGCGCGCACGCCAGAACCGTCTCGACGCATCACGTACAAGCCATGATTTTGATGCGCTAGCTTCCGGTCATCAACGCCGGTAAAGGCGATCCACTCGCCGTTCGGTGACAGCCGCGGGTTGTTATCAGGGCCATAGCGGTCGGTCAGTTGCGTAATCGCTTGTGACTCAAGGTCGAGTCGATAGATTTCCGTATTTAATGGCTGCTTATGCTCGTCTTCACGACGATTTGCCGAAAAATACAAGGCACTGCCATCCGGTGCCCAAGACAAGGGGCCGCTGTGGTTATAAGCGCCCGTGGTTAATTGAATCGGCGTGCCACCTTCTGCTGGCAGTAGATAAATATGGCGATAACCGGCTGGTAAATAACCGGCACCATCAGCACGGTACTGGCGACTGTCGATGAAAATTGGCGCGTCTGCCCAGTTTGCTCCCGGCGGTTTACCGGGCAAGCTCACCGGCGCTGAGCGTTGCTCGGGAGTAAACATGATAAAGGCCAGCCACTCACCGTCGGGCGACCAACTGACATTGCTTGGACTACTCGGCAGCTGACTCAGCTGGCCACTGCGACCTGAGTCCGCCCAATACATATGCAGCTGACCATCGGCATTATAGGCGAGGCGTGAGCCGTCCGGCGACCACACCGGCTGACTAGCATTCTGTTCCAGTGGTGTTAAAGGTTGCAGCTGGCTGCCGTCTTGCTGCATTTGCCAAAGGCGCGTGCGGCGGCGGTCCGTTTGTCGGTCCATCCAGTTGCGAACAAAGACAATTTGCTCAGACTGTGGGCGCGGTGCCGGCTCTGCGGCAAATTCCAGCAAGAAGACATCATCATACTGCAGTGCGGGTGGCGAGTTTGTGTCAGCCCAAGCAGTTGCAGTGAGTGCTGACGCTGCAAAGGCGAGCGAATAAAGGCAGGATTTTTTTATAGTTAGCATCGTGCGTCTCTTGTTATTGACTGGGTCAGTCGAGTCGCACGATGTATTTAGGCTCGTGCTAGTCGACCAAATTCTCAGGAATTGAATCGCGAAGATCTTTCCAAATCGCGGCTGAATCATAACCATACTGACGCACTAAACCGAGCGCGCCGTTATAGTCTTTTGCTTCAACCAGTTGCAAAAGTGCTTCATAGTAATTACGCGCTAATTCGCGGCCTTTACTTTCGGAAAAATAAAACTGACCAATGCGCGCATACAGTCCTTTGAACCCATTTAATACCAGTACATAAATCGGATTGCCAGAGGCAAGGGCCAATTCATGGTTGAGTTGATAGTCAAAATCGGCGAACGCCTTGGGACTGTCTTCGAGTGTTTGCGCCGCACGTAAAACTTCGGCTGCCCGCTCTGGGTTCTGACGAATGGCTTGGCGAAGATAAATCGCACTAATATTGGTCCGCGCTGACAATAAATGGTCGACCAAATCGGGCATACCTTCTTCGTCGAGGCGCGCTAAGGTCTCGAGAATGTTTAAGCCAGAGGTTTCCCAGAAATTATTCACTCGTGTTGGTTTACCATGTTGAATGGTCAACCAGCCATCACGAGCGAGGCGCTGCAGTACTTCACGCAAGGTGGTACGCGTGACGCCAATGAGTTCAGACAACTCACGTTCAGCCGGCAGGATCGAGCCTGGCGCAAAGTCACCTTTCCAGATCGACTTTACGATAAATTCTTCTGCAAACCCTGCAGGACTTTTTGCTTTAATAAACATAAGTGCCTTTCTTTGCTACAAATTTCAGAATACATTAGGGCCAAAGTGGGATTGTAACTTGCCAGTAATGGTCGGACAAGTTTTATGATAGCATGTTTCAGCGAATGTCCGCTGAGTTAATTAACGAAGATAACAGATATGAATTCAAGCTCGAAGTCTTTCTTAGGTAACATTGGCCAATGGCCGCAACAGCGCTGGCCTTGGGTGCTTCTTGCCAGTGCTGCGACCAGCTTCATCATCATTGCGCTTTGGATGCAGCATGTGAACGATCAGCAGCCTTGCGAGCAATGTATTTATCAGCGTACTGCGATGCTCGGCATTGCCCTTTTTGCGTGGTTTGGCGTACTCGCTCCCCAGCGCGTCGGCATTCGTCTGATTGCTTTTGCCGGTTGGTTATGGACCTCATGGGCGGGTTTAGCTGCCGCGAACTACCATTTATGGTTTCAACGCGAAGCTAATCCGCTCTTTACTAGTTGTTCGGCAATCCCGAATTTTCCCAGTTGGGCACCGCTGCACGAATGGCTACCGAGCGTGTTTGCAATTACCGGTATGTGTGGTGACGATGGTTGGCGACTGATGGGCTTGAATATGCCGGAATGGATGCAAATTATTTTTGCGACTTTCTTTGGCCTTGGCGTATTCATTCTTGCGATCCGACTGATCACCACACGCCGCATTTAATTTTACTAATCGATATCGTGCAAAGGCCAATGCACGATATCGCCTTCTTCCGCTAATTTCTCTCGTTCTGAAATCACCTGATGCGTTGCCACTGACATACCGGCCGCGATCATCGCCGCCCGTGAGCCGTTATTTAACAACGGATGCCAACTCGGCAACTCGCGCCCTTCATGCAATCGCCGATAAGCACAACTCGGCGGCATAAAATGGATATTTGGGAGATCAGCCACCGTGAGCTGCACACAATCGGGCACAAACTGGTGGCGATTGGCATAATCACTGCAACGGCCGGTCTGACAATCCAACAGTTGGCAGGCGATATGAGTGTAATGCAAGTCTTCACCAAGCTGCATCGGTGCATCAGCGGCCAAATCATCCCGTTCATCGAGCAATTTATGTAAGCAGCATTTACCACAACCGTCGCAGAGCGATTCCCACTCCGCTTCGTTCATTTCTGCTAAGGATTTTACTTGCCAAAATGCCGTCACGATTGACTGCCAACCACCGTCACGTGCCATGCATAGGATGCCGCAGGCGTTGGTAACGTTAAGGTTAACGCATCGCCTACATTTAAGGCACTGACACCGGCCGGGGTGCCGGTAAAAACCACGTCGCCCGGCTGTAAGCTGAAGGTTGCTGCAATTTCAGTGACTAAGTCGACGATGGCGAAAATCATCTCCTCCACTCGACCTTGCTGTTGCAGCTGGCCATTGCGATGCAAACTAAAGGTTAATTGCTCTAGGGCTCCACCAAGGTCGGACAATGGGACGAATTCAGTCAACGGGGCGCTGCCAGCAAATGCTTTTGCTCGCTCCCACGGATGACCATTCTTTTTCAGTTGTTCTTGCAGATCACGCAAGGTTAAGTCTAACCCCAAGCCAACACCGGCAATTGCTTGCCGCGCTTGCTCAGGGGTACATTGAGTCAATTCACTGCCAATCAACACGGTTAATTCGAGCTCATGATGACAAGCACCCAACTCGGTTGGAATAAACACCTGATTGTTTTCGGCAATTGAAAGCGGTTGGACCGTACTTGCGGGTTTAATAAATAACAGTGGTGACTCGGGGATGGCATTGCCTAATTCAGCCGCGTGGGCGCCATAATTGCGACCCACGCAGACTAATTTGCCGATATTCTCAGCGACGATCATGCGTTAGCGACCCATTTGAATGCGGTCGGCTAAGGTACCCACGGCAGCAACAAAGTAGTTCGAACGGTTCCAACGCATCAGCACGTCCCAGTTGTGATAGGCAAGGTACGCGCGCCCTTCAACACCATCGGGAATAATTACCGACACAGGAATGTCACGCGTCGGCAGCGCGCTACCGTCGTAGCGACGGATACCAATATCTTGCCATTCAGCTAACGATTTTTTCGTATTTAAACCGGTCAAATCCGTATCGAAGTCAGCCGGGAGTCGTACCTGGCGGCCCCAGGTTTTGCTGTCGTCCCAACCCACATTGGCTAAATAGTTTGCAGCAGACGCGAAAACATCGGGAAAGCTATTCCAGATATCAATTTTGCCGTCGCCATCACCGTCGACCGCATAGGACAAAAATGAGCTCGGCATAAACTGGGTTTGCCCCATCGCGCCAGCCCATGAGCCACGCATTTGCTCCGGTTCAATATGACCAGCATCAATAATTTCCAAGGCCTGCATTAGTTGGCGTTTAAAGAATTCTTCGCGGCGGCCTTCATACGCTAAGGTCGCCAAGGCTGAAACCACTTTGAAGTTACCGGTATAGCCGCCGTAATTAGTCTCGATTCCCCACAGTGCAACAATAAAGCGTGGTTGCACGCCATACTCTGCACCAATACGCTCCAATAACTCGCGATGTTCGTTGTACTTGCGAATGCCCTGCTGCACTTTCCAATCCGGGACCGCACGCGGTAAATAGGTGTCTAAGGTAATGGTGAATTCAGGCTGATTGCGATCTGCACTGACCGCGCGTTGGTAAAACTCGACATCGGTAAAGGCACGCTCAATCGCCTCAGCCGAAATACCATGTTCTTTCGCTTCCACTTTTAATTGCTCGATATACGCTGGATAACCAGCCGTATCAACCTCGTTGGCTTGGGCAAATTTAGCGGCAAAAATGAGCAGCGTGAATAAGACCAGCAGCAAACTATGGCGTAGCACGTGACCCAATTGAGTAAAGACCGACTTCATAAACGTTCCCCTTGCAGCAAATAGTGTAATGGCTTGCCTGCTCTGTGTTGATCGCGCTGTCTAGGACTCGCGATCGCTTTTTAGTGTATCAAGCAAATTTTCAACCGGCAGCGGTAGTTGCAAATAGTACCCGGGCTCTTCTAAGTGTTCCAGCAACTTTACACCGCTGATTCGGGCAAACTGGCGACGTGGATTGATTGCCATCCGCGTCACTTCGATTTCTGGTATGAAAAGCTGTTGCAGCTCAAGTGGCAAATCACCAACATGCGCTTCCAGAGGCAGATATAAATAGGTGTCCGCTTTGCGCGGCGATTTCAATATGCGACAAAACATAGTCGACATGGACGATCCTTAACGCGTGTCATTCAATAACTGTAAGAGCGGCTCGGCGAGCAATGTTGCGCGCCATCCCGAGAGTAAGTCCGGCGCCCAAATCAATGCCTTTGTCGCCTCGCTGGTATAATTTTGATAAACAAACACATCATTGATTTGTTTGCGTGAGCCCAACAACGACGCTGGAATGCCTTTTGCGTCAGCGACTTCTGCCATTAGGGCTTTCGCCGCTTTGAAAAAGCGCTTGTATGCTGGCAATTGGTCATAACGCGGAATCTCTTCTGGCTGTTCATCCGCTGCTACCGCTAACCCAACCTCAATACAGTCCAGTGCAGCGTTACCATACAAACGCAAGGAGCGTGGATGAACATCAGCAAGCAGCCCAAGTTGATGACGATTCTGTGGTCGTTGGCGGGCAATCTCGACTAAAACATGGTCGCGAAATACAAACGGCAACGCCACATCTTGGTCACGAGCAAGCTGTAATCGCCACGCAGCGAGCTCGCGTAAAATCGCTCGACCACTACCGTCGAGGAGACTAACACCACCTATCTCGCGCCATGCTAAGCGCGGATTCAACTCACGAGCGCGCTTTTGCACTTGCTCCGTACACTCTTGCTGAACGATGTCGGCAAACGGCAACTGGGCGACTTCTGCTTGCATGGTTGCGGCTATTTGTTCGAGATAAACCACGTCCGCGGCGGCATAATCGAGTTGCGCTTTAGACAACGGCCGCTGCAACCAATCAGTGCGGCTTTGGCTCTTATCTAAGGTTACGCCAAGACGCTGCTCAATTAATCCGGCATAGCCAATTTGGCTGCCGTCGGTGAGAAACGCATGGGCAATTTGGGTATCGAACAATCGTTGCGGCAACGCCTTATAGCGCTGAAATATTTCTAAATCTTCACCACCAGCATGCAAAATAACCTCGATGTCATCGCTCATAAGCTGCCATAACGGGGTTAAATCCACGCCATTTAGCGGGTCAATTAGAATTGCATCACCACCACTACTGGCTTGGAACAAACCGAGCTGGGCATAAAAAGTTCGGGTGCGGACAAACTCAGTGTCTACCACCACATAGCCGCTTTGGCGTGCACGATCGCAAAACGCCACCAGTTCCCCGGTGGCGTTTATCACACGATAGTGGACACTGGACTGAGCGTTAACTGAGTCACTTGGGTCAACAGTCATTAATCATCCCGTAGTTCGCGACGAAGAATCTTACCGACATTGGTCTTCGGCAATTCGTCACGGAATTCCACTAGTTTCGGTACTTTATAAGCCGTCAGGTTTTCGCGGCAGAAATCAATTAACTCTTTTTCTGCTAACGATTGGTCTTTCTTGACGACAACAATTTTCACCACTTCACCCGAGGACTCATTGGCGACACCAACGGCGGCGACTTCGAGAACTTTCGGATGGCTTGCGACAACGTCTTCGATTTCGTTCGGATAGACGTTAAAGCCCGACACCAGAATCATGTCTTTTTTCCGATCAACAATACGGAAGAAGCCATGTTCGTCGACCGTGGCCATATCGCCGGTTGCGAACCAGCCGTCTTGAATAGCCTTATCGGTATCTTCTGGACGACCAAGATAGCCCGCCATGACTTGTGGGCCTTTGACTAACAGCTCACCTGGCTCACCCATCGGCACTTCGTTACCATCTTCATCAACAATTTTACACTCCGTTGATGGCAATGGAATACCAATTGAACCGGTGTAATGCTCGATATCAAACGGATTAGCTGTCACTACTGGCGAACACTCAGTCAGACCATAGCCTTCCAACAACGCGGTACCTGTGACCTTCTCCCAGTTTTCAGCGACAGCACGTTGTACGGCCATACCGCCACCGAGCGCGATTTTCAGGTGTGAGAAATCGAGGTCTTTAAAGCCTGGCGTGTGTAAAAGGCCGTTAAACAGGGTATTTACACCAGAGATCATGGTGAACTTGTGCTTACCAAGCTCTTTGATAAAGGCCGGCATATCACGCGGATTGGTGATCAAAATGTTCTTGCCACCAAACTTCAAAAAGGCCAAGCAGTTCGCGGTTAAGGCGAAGATATGATAGAGCGGCAATGCGGTAATCACGACCTCTTTGCCATCGCTCAAACGCGGCAAGATGAAGGCTGAAATTTGGTCGAGGTTCGCCACCATATTGCGATGGGTCAGCATTGCGCCTTTTGATACACCCGTGGTACCACCGGTATATTGTAAAAACGCTAAGTCGTCACCTGCCACTTGCGGACGCGTATACGACTTCTTCGCACCTTCAGCGAGTACATCGTTAAACTCGATGGTTTTCGACAACGAGTAACTTGGCACCATTTTCTTCACGTGCTTAACGACGAGGTTGACGATCCAGCGCTTCGGCACCGGCAACATATCACCGATACCAGTAACGATAACTTTGTCGAGTTCGACGTCTTTTTCAATTTTCTCTAGCGTATGCGCGAAGTTCTTCAGAATCACAATCGCGCGACTTTTCGAGTCAGTCAGCTGATGCTTTAATTCGCGCGCAGTGTACAGAGGGTTAACGTTGACCACGGTCATGCCCGCGCGCAAAATCCCGAATAAAGCAACTGGATACTGCAGCAAGTTCGGCATCATCACAGCAACTGGGGCGCCTTTCTTCAGGCCGATCCCTTGTAAGTAGGCCGCAAACTTTGTGGTTAATTCGTCAAGTTGACCGTAGGTAATTTCAGTATCCATATTGCTAAAGGCAACGTGGTCCCGATATTTTTTGACACTTTCTTCGAAGATTTCGACCAACGAAGCATAGTGATCCGGATCGATTTCTTTTGGCACCCCATTTGGATACCGTTCAAGCCAAATCTTCTCCACCGTGAACGCTCCTGATTGCTTATTTTTTTAAAAATCATCATGAAAAACAGTTCATCTTCTCATATCCGACCAGTGGTTCAAAGCGAAAATCAGGCTCGTTCGCACCATTATCGAGCACAATCGGCTAAAATTCGCGCAATTACCTCAGGTTCTTGCATATGGGCGTGATGCCCACCTTGAATCGTTATTTGTGAGAAGTTCTGTACATATTGCTGCCAGTTGTTCACTGCTTGCAATAGATTTTCATGGCCTCGGTCGCCCAATATCACCTGCATTGGACACTTGATACTCTTTAACATATCGACCGCATGCATTTCTGTAAAGCGAATTGGTGAAGCCAGCCGCACACGCGGATCAACTCGCCATTGAAACCCTGACGGGGTCTCTGTAACGCTGCGCTCAATAAGTAAACGCGCTAAATCAAGACTCAGATCGTTTAACTCCGCACGCATCTTCACTAAACGTTGAAGGTCTTTATAGCAAGGAGGTGCTTTACTGCGCAACTCGCTGCGATGTTCGAGCGCTTTTTGCAGATGAGTGACGAGGTTACCCTCCGCACCGAACCACAGCCCCATGGCTTCAATCACAGTTAACTGCTGAACCTGCTCTGGCTTCACAGCTGCGAGCATTTGCGCGACATAGCCACCCATACTGTGACCGAGTAAATGAATGTTAGACCAACCTTGCGTATCAATCAGCGTTGCCACATCAGCCACGTATTCGGTGAAATAATACCAAGCACCGGGTGGCCGATGTTGGGAATGCCCATGGCCGGCAAAGTCGAGCGCGATAAAGTCGATGTCACGTTGCAAGCAAGTTGGATCGCTCTCAACCTGTTTCTGTAAGGCTCGAATTATCGGTTGGAAGCTGGCAGCATTATCAAGCCAACCGTGCAAAGCAAGCACCGTTAATGGTGGCTTATTCTCATCATGGTCAATGGCAGAAGTACTCGCGGAGATACGTGTGCGTATCCCCGCGAGGGTCAGGTATGGGAGCTCAAAATTAACCGCAATCAATGTTGTTGCCGCACCGGCTCGCGCTGCATTTGCGGACGCTCTTGTTGCGGACGCTGCTGCACGGGTGGGCGAATTTCACGGTTATCACCATCGGCGCGAACGCCGTAGGGGAAATAGTACGGATGAACCCGGTACGGGCCGGTGCCGTAGAGGCGGTGGCGGTACCAAGGTGAGTACATGTCATGATGCCAGACATCGACCCGCTGCGGCTCTTCTGACCACAACTGGACGCCACGCGAAACTACCGTCGGGAAACTATATTCGTACTCGTCAATGGTATCAGTCACCAGACCTTGATAGGTGCCGAGCACGGTTAATGTCCGTCCTTTGGCATAAATTTCGGGGTCAGCAAAACCTTCCAAACGGACACGAAAACGTCCCGGTGTGTTATCGCTCACATACGGACGACCAGTACCGCGCAAGGCAAAGGCGACGACTTCGATTTCGGAATGATCTGCACGATTGCGTACTTCGGCAATAATTCCACCCCAGCGCACCAAGCTTCCTTGGGTCGCTTCTGGGTTAGTCATCACCTGAGCAAAACTTGTAAGCTCACTGCTATCCGCTTGAATCGACTCGGGTAAACGCGACGCACAACCACTCGCTACAGCGAGACTCACGCCCGCAAGTAGCAGACTACGAAACCATGTTGCGGTTAAGAACTTCATTCGGCACCTCCACGACAGAGCAAAAACTCTATCAACTCCACCAATTTCGATTAACCTCGGCCCGGTAATTTCTGCCAAGTCACTTCGTTACGTACGTAATCTAAATCAAATTCCGTTGCTTTCAATGCCTCACCGGCGAGAAACTTCGCGCGACCGAGTACCAGCATGTCTTGCGCATGCGGAAAGCGAACATCGTCTAAATGCATCACCTCAGCAGGCTGCAGCGCGTTAATTAATTCGCTGGTATAGGTTTCAAAGCCTGTACCGACACCTGCTATTGTCTCATTACCATTCAATGACAGCTGCAAGGTCGACAAAACCGACGATGGTGCGCACACCACATCCGCCTGCTCTTGTATCATCAGACCATCAACTTGCCGACAGGTTCCAGCATAAACCTCCCCCATCCGCGCATCAATGGCGGCGATCACGCGCGACACACCATGCAATCGCCAAGCTTGCTGAGCCATCGCTTGTAAACTCGATACGCCCACCAGCGGCAGATTTTGACTAAATGCTAAACCTTGAGCGATACCTGCAGCGATACGAACACCAGTAAAGCTACCGGGGCCGCGACCGACGATAATGGCGTCCAAATCCGCTAAAGCAACTTGAGCTTCAGCCAACACTGCCTCGACGTATGGCAGCAACAAATCAGCATGCCGACGCGGCGCTTCTTCACCACGAATAATCAACTGCTGTCCATCACTATACGCAACCGAACAGAATTCAGTTGCACTATCAATCGCCAATAATTTCGGCTCGGTCATGTTTCATTCCTCAAAAATTCTAAAGCCTGCTGCAATGAACGTGTTCGCTGCATGGGTGGTAAACTTGCTAAAAAGGTTTGCCCGTAATGCTTGGTGACCATCCGATTATCGCAAATAATCAACACCCCGCGGTCATTCACATCACGCACCAGCCGACCCGCACCCTGTTTCATGGCAATAACCGCCTGCGGGATTTGTATGGTGGCAAATGGATCATCGCCGCGCATCCGGCAATCTTCAACCCGTGATTGCAATAATGGCTCGTCTGGTGAACTAAACGGCAGTTTATCAATGATGACACAACGTAGCGCATCACCACGCACATCGACACCTTCCCAAAATGAGCTCGTACCCAAGAGCACGGCGTTCTCAGCGGCAACAAATTGACTTAATAATTCGCGTTTACTCAGTTCACCTTGGACCAAAATGAGTCGATCCGTGTCTTGATTTAAGGCTTTGGCCACCAGCTGCAGCATCCGATGGCTGGTAAACAACACAAAGGTGCCACCGTGATTCGCTGCAACTACCTCTTCGACCAATTTAACCAACGCCGGCCCCATTTCCCGTGCATGGGGTTCAGGAAGGTAGCGCGGTAAACACAGCAAGGCTTGTTCGCGAAAATTAAACGGACTATCGAGAATCAGTGAGTGCAACTTGTGTTGATGCTGTCCGAGTCCGAGCCGTTGATTAAAGAAATTAAATGATCCATTCACAGTCAGGGTCGCTGAGGTAAATACCCAGCGCGCTTCTTGCGCATCGAGCTGGCGACCAAACGGTTCGGCCACCGATAACGGCGTGCGGTGTACGCTTATATGCCGCGGTGTGGTTTCAAACCAGTAGCTATAGCCAGTGACCTGTGTCGCTTGCAGGACCGACCAACGTTTATTGATCAGGTCAAGCCGCTCGTAACATTGATCTAAATCTTTGCTGCGACCGAGTAAATTGCGGCAAATATCGAGCGCTCGCTGTAACATGTCGGCCAGACGTTGAATGGCGACGCCAGTCTGTTCTGCTGCACTGGCGTCACGCCAATTGCCCCGCTCCGGATCAACGGCAAAGGTTAAACGCAAGTCGCGCGCCGACCGTTCAAGTTGGTCAGCGATTTGCGACAGCGAGCGAGCATCACGGACTTCGGTGCGATAGAGTAATTGTAAGTCTTTGCACAACTCAACAATCATCCGCGTCGATACGGTTTCGCTGAAGTACTGGCTGGCGATGTCGGGTAATTGATGCGCTTCATCAAATACAATTAAGTCAGCAGCAGGAATCAACTCACCAAAGCCGGTGTCTTTAAGCACTAAGTCTGCGCAAAAAAGGTGATGATTGACCACGACAATATCGGCTTCAAGCGCCTCTTTCCGCGCTTGGACTAAATAGCAGTCTTCATATTGAGGACATTCACGCCCCAAGCAGTTATCAATCGTACTGGTCACCCGCGCCAACACTTGTGTGTCTTCCGGCAACTCAGAAAGTTCGCCTAAGTCACCGGTTTTGGTCCGATTGGCCCAGTCCCGAATCATTTGCAAATGCGTCAGCGCATCACCATCAACTTCGCCCGGATAGCGAATCGTTTGTTCCAACCGGTTTAAACACAAATAATTGCTCCGCCCTTTGAGCAGCGCAGCGACTTTGCGCGGTGCCAATACTTCACGCAACTGCGGTAAGTCTCGATGAAATAATTGCTCTTGTAAGTTCCGGGTTCCGGTGGAAATGATCACTTTCCCCGACCGTAATAGCGCCGGAGCTAAATAGGCAAACGTCTTACCTGTTCCTGTTTCTGCTTCGACCACAAGTTGTTCGCCAGCAGTTGCTAAGCGCGTAATCGCCTCTGCCATTTCTAATTGTGCGGGTCGTGGTTGAAATCCCGGTAGCGCCTTACTCAATGCGCCATTCGGTGCAAAAACTGCAGTTACCTCTGACATCATGCTGTCCTTTACGATATGCTAAGGTCATTATTTCATATCTAGCTGTGGATGCCGACTATTATGCGGGTGAAATTATCTCGTCAATTACGCAATTTCCTATTGCTCGCCTGTGCACTGCTGATTTTCGGTCATGCGCAAGCGAATGAAGCTATTACACCAGAAGAATTGCGTGCGGCTTATCTTGCCAACGTGATTCATTACATCACTTGGCCGAATGAATCCGTGCGACAAACCCTGACCATCGGTGTATTGGGCAGCCCACAAGTTTATCGACAGCTACAAGCAGCACCGCTCGGCACCATCCGCGGACTCAATATCGAGGTGGTCGAGCTCACTCGCCCCAGTAACGCCAGTGAAGTTGACATTCTCTACATCGCACCCGCAGCGTCTCATTTATTAAATAGTACGTTTGGTCAAGTGCGCTCGCGTCCCATTCTGATTATTACCGAACACTCCCCAGCCCGTGAAGAAATGATGATTAACTTGGTCGCCTCCAGTCAAAATCGTCTTGGCTTCCAAGTGAATACCGACCGAATTGAAAGTTCAGGCCTGCGCTTAACAGCGGATCTGTTGACTCTCCGAGGCAACGAGCTAGAAATGGCGGTTGTAGCCCGACGCGCCCAAACCCGGGCTGCGGAGCTGCAAACTCAAGTTGGCGAGTTGGAACGACAGCTTGAGCAAAATCAAGACGAAAACCAACAGCTAATCAGTCGCATTGACATGCTCGAACAAACGGTACGTGAACGCGACAACGTATTGCGCGCGCAGCAAGGAACTCTCGAGGATAAGCAGCAACTGATGGAGTCACAACAGTCCGCTTTGCGAGAGCTGTTGAGTGAGCTCGATGAACAGCGACGGACCTTGTTCGAGCGCGAAGAACAATTACGGCAGATTCAAATTACTTTGCGCCGTAGCGAAGAAGCGCTCGCCGCTCAGCAAGTGCAGTTAAGCCAAAAAGAAGTACAGTTGCGACAAAAACAACAGGAAAGTGACGAGCTTGCTGAGCGCATTTTAGCGAACCGTAATGTCCTCGCCGTGCAGCAACAACAATTACGCGACCAACGTGCCGCCATTGACGAACAACTCGCGTTGTTAGAGTCGCGCGAACGAACGATTGATCGTCAGCGACTTTATCTCTGGGCGATTGGCGTGGCCTTGTTAGTGGCATTGATCTTGGCTTTAACGACCGTGGTGATGTTCCTGAATAAGCGCAAAACTGCTGGGAAGCTGTTGCTTGCTCTGGATGAGTTACGTGACGCGCAAGATAAACTTGTCGAGTCGGAGAAAATGGCTGCGCTCGGCAACTTAGTCGCTGGTGTTGCCCACGAAGTCAATACCCCGCTCGGCGTTGCAATTACCGGCACCAGCATGGTGCATGACCGCATGGCCATTCTCAAAGAACAACTTGAACAAGGTCAGTTAACCCGCGACCAACTCAGTGGCTTTATTGAGCGCGGCAGTGACAGCTTAAGCTTGACCCAGAAGAATTTGGCACGCGTTGGCGAACTGATTAGTAACTTTAAGCAAATCGCGGTAGATCAAATGGTCGCCGAGAAACGTGAAATTAATTTAAAAACCTATCTTGAAGAAGTCATGTCGACGCTTTCCATTGAGCTTCGCCGTGCGGGTATTGTTTATAAAGTCGACATGGCGGATGACATCCCGATGACGACGATTCCTGGCGCGATGGCGCAGATCATCACGAACTTGGTCACCAATGCGATCCGGCATGCGTTTCATGGTCGCCAAGCCGATGACAAAGCAGTAATTACCCTGCAAGCGGACCGTATTGAAGGCGATCAAATTCGTTTGCGCTTCGTCGATAATGGCGCGGGCATGGACGAGGTTACCTTAAGCAAAATATTTGATCCCTTCTTTACCACCAAACGTAATGAAGGCGGTACAGGTTTAGGCATGCCGATTGTCTACAACTTAGTGCGACAAAAACTGAAGGGTGATATCACCGTCGCAAGCGTTGAAGGTGAAGGGACAACCTTCACATTACTGCTGCCACGCAAAGTATAAGTCGGAAGAAAATGCTTGCAATTTGAGCTTGGGACGATAGAATCCATACAACTTTTCGCAAATTGTTTAATTTATAAGGCTTAGATGATGACTTTTTTAGACAACTTAGCAGACAACTTGAATGTTCAGGGCTTACGCTCTGGTTCTGCTATGGGTCATCATCACCATTTCCTCTAGTGGCCTTTCGCTTGAGGGAGGTCATTTGGTACCTTCCTGAGCCGACACCTATTGAAGCCCCGGAAGCGTACCTTCCGGGGCTTTTACGTACTTGCTTTGACTGAATCAATTTTGCGCTTTTAATTCGCTCGTTTTTAAATTTTAAACAAAGGTATCCATTATGAATAACAGCCGTTTAACGATTGCCGTGCAGAAATCAGGTCGTCTCAGCAAAGAGTCGATGAAGTTATTAGAAGCCTGTGGCGTTAAATTTAACTTACACGAGCAGCGTTTGATGGCACACAGCACCAGCCACCCGATTGATTTGCTGCGCGTCCGTGACGACGATACCCCAGGTTTAGTGATGGACGGTGTGGTCGATTTAGGACTCGTCGGCGAAAACGTGCTGGAAGAAGAGCGCCTCGAGCGAGCGATTAAAAGCCAACCAAACCAGTTTCAGCAGTTGCGAAGTCTCGACTTCGGTTACTGTCGTCTGAGTGTGGCCGTACCGAAAGAAGGAAGCTACCAAGGCTTGAGTGATCTAAATGGTTGCCGAATTGCCACCACTTATCCACGAATTCTCGAAAGTTATCTGCAGCAACAAGGCGTCGATGCCAAGCCGGTGATGCTCACTGGTTCAGTCGAAGTCGCTCCGCGTGCTGGCTTAGCCGAAGCGATTTGTGACTTAGTGTCCACCGGCGCAACGTTAGAAGCGAACGGCCTAGTTGAGAAAGAAGTCATTTTCCGCTCACAAGTGCAATTGATTCAGCGCGCGGAATCTCTCAGCGAAGAAAAACAATCGCTGGTCAGCAAACTCCTTGCTCGCCTTGATGGTGTTCAGTTAGCGAAAGAAAGTAAGTACATCATGCTGCACGCACCAAAAGACAAATTAACTGAAGTTGAAGCGATTCTTCCCGGTGCTGAGCGGCCAACTGTTTTGGCCCTAAGCCACACCGACGAGCAAGTTGCTGTCCACGTTGTCAGCACGGAAAACTTGTTCTGGGAAACGATGGAACAGCTAAAAGCATTGGGCTGTAGCTCAATTTTAGTCATGCCAATTGAGAAGATGATGGGGTAAACCATGGCAACTGATGTTCAAGTGCTTGACTGGCAAGCTTTGACTCCGCAGCAACGTAGCAACACCCTCGCCCGCCCGACACAGGCAGTGAGTGAGCGTTTGCAACAACAAGTCGCTGCCATTATTGACACCGTGGCGAAGCGCGGCGATCAAGCATTACTCGATTACACCGCTCAATTTGACGGCGTGACCCTGACCAGCCCAGTGCTCGCTATGGCCACCGTCGAGGCACTGGCGGCACAAGCAACGGCACAGGTCAAACGGGCCATCGACCAAGCCTATGCCAATATTCGCCAGTTCCACTTGGCTCAACAGCCTCAAGATATTCGCGTCGAAACCATGCCGGGCGTGGTCTGCGAGCAGCGTTTTCAGCCGCTCGAACGTGTCGGTTTATACATTCCTGGCGGCAGCGCCAGCCTACCGAGTACGGTTTTGATGTTGGGCATCCCAGCGCAAATCGCCGGTTGCCAAGAGCGTATTCTGATTAGCCCACCCAGTGCTGATGGCGAGCTTTCCCCCGCGATTTGCTACGCGGCAGTTAAATGCGGTGTGACGCAAGTCTGCCTTGGTGGCGGCGCACAAGCCATCGCGGCACTCGCGCTGGGCACTGACAGCATTGCCAAAGTCGACAAAATCTTTGGTCCGGGCAATAGCTATGTGACCGAAGCCAAACAACAAGTCAGTCAAATTGCCGGCGGTCCAGCTATTGATATGCCGGCGGGTCCGTCTGAAATTTTAGTCATTGCCGACGATACCGCTGAACCTGCTTTCGTCGCTGCTGACTTGCTCTCCCAAGCCGAGCACGGCCCGGACTCGCAAGTGATTCTGTTGTCACCAAGTCGAACTCTAATCGAACAAGTGCAAAACGAACTCGCCAAGCAGCTCGCTGCGCTACCGCGGCAATCCATTGCTGCGCAGGCCTTAAGTGCCAGTGCGCTGATTCTCACCCGCGACCTGAACGAAGCCGTAGCCATAAGCCAAGCCTACGCGCCGGAGCACTTGTTGCTGCAGTTCGACGACACCGAGACCTATTTGCCGCAATTAACCAACGCAGGATCGATTTTTGTTGGTCACTACACACCGGAATCTGGTGGCGATTATGCGACTGGCACGAATCACGTGTTACCAACCTATGGCTTCGCGCGCAATTACAGCAGCCTTGGCTTGCTCGATTTTTATCGTCGCTACACGGTGCAAACCGTCAGCGCCCAAGGCCTGCAAGACCTCGGACAAACCCTCATTGATTTAGCCGCCGAAGAGCAGCTCGACGCCCACTTGCGCGCTGTATCGCTGCGTCTCGAAAGCCCACGTATGCAGGCCGATTTAGCGGCCGAGCAGCCAACTAGCCTAGCGGCTAAAACAACCACGGAGACACGCTCATGAGCACTGCTGTAAGCCAATTAGTCAACACGCTCATGCGTGAACACTTGCGCTCATTTACGCCCTACGCATCAGCGCGCCGCAGTATGTCGGGTGGTAGTGTTTGGCTCAATGCCAATGAGTCGCCCTATTCGCAAACCTACAGCGTCAAAACCGAAGGCCTAAACCGCTATCCAGATTTTCAAAATCAGGCGCTGAACCAAGCCTATGCCGATTATGCTGGCGTGGCGGGTAATCAGGTTATTAGCCACCGAGGAAGTGACGAAAGCATCGAGCTGTTAATTCGAACCTTCTGTGAACCGGGGCGCGACAAGATCTTAATTTGCCCGCCGACCTACGGTATGTATGCGATTAGCGCCTCAATAAACAACAATGACACCGTCGCTGTACCATTACGTAGTGACAACTGGCAGCTGGATCTCGACGGTATCGAACAGGCCTTAGCGAACGAGCCAGGCATCAAAGTGGTGTTTTTGTGTAATCCATCCAACCCACTTGGCAATGCACTCAAACGTGACGACATGCAACGCGTGATCGCGCTCTGTCAAAACCGTGCACTGGTGGTCATTGACGAAGCCTATATTGAGTTTGCCCAAGCGCGTTCACCGGCCGCCTACGCGAATTCGAACACCTTGCAGGGTAATTCCAACGTATCCATGGTTGCGGCTATCGACCAAAATCCCCACGTGATTGTCATGCGTACCTTATCTAAAGCTTTTGGTTTAGCCGGTATTCGAGTGGGCTTTACACTGACCAACGCGGGTTTAGTCCAAGCCTTATTACCAGTGCTTGCGCCCTACCCATTGCCAGATTTAAGTATTCAAGTCGCGCAACAAGCACTGAGCAAGAACGAACAAGCCCGAGTGCAAGAAAACACCGCACAAACCATCGCCGAGCGCGCTAAACTAGCGGTCGCACTGCAGGGCTATACGTGGGTGAAAAAAGTGCACAATTCGGTCACTAATTTTATTCTTGTAACCGTCAACGAATCCGTCACCGACGCCGACACCCTCATGCAACACTGCATTCAAGCTGGTGTCTTGATTCGCAATCAATCATCCCAAGTTGGCCTCAGCAATTGCGTCCGCATGACGGTCGGCAATGCCAGCGAAAATCAACAGTTACTGGCAGTCCTTGATGACTTTCAAGCCAGCAAGGCAGGAGCATAACCATGAGTCAGCAGAAAATTCTCTTTATCGACCGTGACGGCACCTTAGTGGAAGAGCCCGCTGTCGACAAACAACTCGACAGCCTCGCCAAGCTTGTCTACGAGCCAGGTGTGATCAACGCCTTGCAAGACCTGCAAAAAGCCGGCTATCGCCTCGTGATGGTCAGTAACCAAGACGGCTTGGGCACCGACAGTTTCCCGCAGGCTGACTTTGATCCGCCGCACAACGCCATGATGGATCTCTTTACTGCCCACGGCATCCGCTTCGACGACGTGCTCATTTGCCCGCACTTCCCAGAAGACAACTGTACCTGTCGCAAGCCGAAGCTTGGTTTAGTCAAAGACTACCTGCAGCAAGGCAAAGTCGATTTCACCACATCGGCGGTGATTGGTGACCGTCAAACCGACCTTGAATTAGCTGAGAACATGGGCATTGCTGGTATTCACTACGAGCGTGGCGTCAATGGCTGGCCAGAAATCGTTAAGCAACTCACGACCAAGCCTCGGGTTGCTGAAGTGGTGCGCACCACTCGCGAAACAGATATTCGCGTGCAAGTGAACCTCGACGAAGCCGGCCCGATTAAATTGGCAACTGGTATTGGCTTTTTCGACCACATGCTTGAGCAAATAGCCACCCACGGCGGCTTTTCGTTGCAAGTCACAGTCGACGGCGACCTCCACATCGACGACCACCACAGTGTCGAAGACACCGCATTAGCCTTGGGCGAAGCCTTACACAAAGCCCTTGGCGACAAACGTGGCATCGGCCGCTTCGGGTTTGTCTTACCGATGGACGAGTGCCGCGCCGAATGTGTATTAGACATTTCTGGTCGCCCGTTTTTGGTGTTTGACGCCGATTTCACTGCCGAAAACGTGGGTCAGTTGGCAACGCAAATGGTGCCGCACTTTTTCCGTTCGCTATGCGACAGCATGAAAATTTCCTTGCACCTATCCACCACTGAGGGCAATGCCCATCACCAAGTCGAAGGCTTGTTCAAAGTGTTTGGCCGCGCGCTGCGTCAAGCGATTAAACGCCAAGGCAATGAAATGCCATCAAGTAAGGGCGTATTAGCATGAGTTCTGCCAGTCCCAACAAAGAAAACTTGGTGATTGTTAACACTCGCGTGGCCAATCTGGCCTCGGTGGCTTTCGCCTTTCGCCGCTTGGGCGTTGAGCCGGTGATTAGTGCCGACCCAGCTATCATTCGCAATGCCGACCGGGTTGTGTTGCCCGGTGTCGGCACTGCTGAAGCCGCCATGCGCGCCTTGCACGAGATTGACTTGGTCAGCACCTTACAAAGCTTAACGCAGCCAGTCTTGGGTATTTGTTTGGGTATGTAAATACTCACGCGCTATTCCACCGAAACCCGTGCTGCTGAGCCAGTACCTGCCCTTGGTGTGATTCCAACACACATCGAGCGCCTGCGCAGCCAAGCGGGCTTGCCATTGCCGCACATGGGCTGGAACCGCACTGAAGTAACCGACCACCCGCTGTTCGAAGGCCTCGAGCAACCATGGTTCTACTTCGTGCATAGCTTTGCCGCGCCAGTTGACGGCGCCACCATTGCTAGCTGCGACTATGGCCAGCCGTTTGCCGCAGCCATTGCCAACGGCAATTTCCTCGGTGTGCAATTCCACCCCGAGCGCTCTGGTGCCGACGGTGCCCGTGTTTTACAGAATTTCTTGGAGTTCACATGCTAATTCCAGCTCTTGATTTAATTGACGGCAACGTCGTTCGTCTGCTCAAAGGCGACTTTAATCAGCAAACCACCTATCACAGTAACCCGGTGGCGATTGCTTTAAAATACCGTGACGAAGGCGCTGAGTTTCTGCACTTAGTCGACCTTGACGGCGCCCGCGACACCAGCAAGCGCCAGCTAAGTTTGCTCACAGAAATTGTCACCACCACCGGCTTACCGATTCAAACCGGCGGCGGTATTCGCAGTCGCCAAGACGTGGCCGACTTATTAGCCGCCGGCGTTCAGCGCGCGGTGATTGGCTCGAAAGCTGTTACTGCCGTGGACGAAGTCCTTGGTTGGCTCGACGAGTTTGGCCCAGAAGCCATTGTCCTAGCGCTCGATATCAATATTGACGAGCAAGGTAATCGCTGGCTTGCCACCCACGGCTGGCAAAGTACCAGCGAAGTACGCCTTGAAGACGTACTCGACCGCTATCAAGCGCGCGGCCTCAAGCACGTGCTCTGCACCGACATTAGCCGCGACGGCACCTTAGCCGGCAGCAATGTTGAGCTGTACCGCGATCTCAAGCGCGCCTACCCAAGCATTATTTGGCAAGCGTCTGGCGGTGTGGCCAGCTTAGCTGAGCTGGATACCCTGAAAAGCGCGAACTGCGACAGCGTTATTCTCGGTAAGTCGTTACTGACCGGCCAATTCACCTTACCGGAGGCACTCACATGCTGGCAAAACGCATAATTCCGTGCCTCGACGTCCGCGACGGTCAGGTGGTTAAAGGCGTACAGTTTCGTAACCACGAAATCGTCGGTGACATCGTGCCGCTGGCGAAACGTTACGCCGAAGAAGGTGCCGACGAGTTGGTTTTTTATGACATCACTGCGTCGTCCGACGGCCGTGTCGTCGACAAGTCCTGGGTCAGCCGCGTTGCCGAAGTGATTAACATCCCGTTCGCCGTTGCCGGTGGCATTCAGTCGATTGAACAAGCGCGGGAAATTCTGGCCATGGGCGCGGATAAAATTTCCGTCAATTCGCCGGCCTTGCGCCGCCCCGAGCTGATTAACGAACTCGTGTCTGAGTTTGGCCAGCAATGTGTGGTGATCGGCATTGACAGCTTTTACAATCAAGACACCAATACTTACGATGTTTACCAGTTTACCGGTGACGAAACTCGCACCCAGAAAACCAGCTGGCAAACCGCCGACTGGGTGCAGGAAGTTATCGCCCGTGGTGCTGGTGAAATCGTGCTGAACTGCATGAACCAGGACGGCGTGCGTAATGGCTACGACATTGCTCAGTTGCATGCCATTCGTGAGCGCTGCAACGTGCCGCTCATTGCTTCTGGCGGGGCTGGTGCGGTTGAGCATTTTATCGACGTGTTTCAACAGGCCAATGTCGACGGTGCACTCGCTGCCTCGGTATTTCACAAAGGCGTGATTGCAATTCCAGACTTGAAAACCGAGCTGCGCAGCGCTGGTGTGATTATTCGGCCCTGATTGTTCGACCATAAGTGGTCGGCCTTAACTGGTCGGCATCAGCAGCTTGGTTACGCTAAGTTAGGCTCAACATGAATACAATTCACTTTTCATTGAGCCTAACTTGAACAGAATTCACTTTAAAAGGGATCCAACATGATTGTTGATGGCAATAACCTCGAGCAACTGGCGTGGCAAAAAATGGACGAGCTTCTGCCCGCCGTGGTGCAAGACAGCGTCAGCGGCCGTGTCCTCATGCAAGGCTACATGAGCCGCGAAGCGCTGAATCACACGCTGCAGAGTGGCCAAGTCACCTTCTTCAGCCGCAGCAAACAACGCCTCTGGACCAAAGGCGAAAGCTCAGGACATATACTTGAACTCGTGTCGATCACTGCCGACTGCGACCAAGACTCGCTTTTGGTGCTGGCGAAGCCGCACGGCCCAACTTGCCACTTGGGCACAGAAAGTTGCTGGCTTCCGCCGGAGTTTCCGGCCATCAGTGAATTGATTGAGTTGGAAAATACGGTGAAACAGCGCAAAGCAGAACTGGCCAACGGCGATGCCGGCAGCAGCTACACCGCCGAATTGCTCGCCAGTGGCATTCGCCGCTGCGCACAAAAAGTCGGGGAAGAAGGCGTTGAAGTCGCGCTCGCCGCCGTCGCCCAAGACGACGACGCCCTGCTCAACGAAAGTGCCGACCTGCTCTACCACTTAACCGTGGTGCTGCAAGCCCGTGACTTACAGCTCAGTGATGTCATAGACGTTCTACGCGCGCGCAAGAAGTAACGCTGCGCGCTATTCTCTATGGCCTAGGGCAAAGGTTAAAGGTTAACGATTAGAAAATCGAATTGCTTGCATCGTAAGCAGATTTAAAGCGCTCGCCGTAAGCAAGCAATGCGGCTTTCAATCCCTTCAATGATAATCCGCTGCATTGGTTCTGGCATCAGCGACGCTTGGACAATTGGCTTGAGGTTCTTTTCAACCTTGTCGGTCAATGCAGTCACAAACGCCGTCGCCGCCTTTTCGTTTAAACCGAGCGTTTGGCCAAGCGCAACAAAATCTTGTTTGGTGTAATAACCGAAGTGCTCATATTCGGGCGAGAAAGTCGCCGCTCGTGCTGCTTCGTTGAGCGACAACGTCAGGTAATCTGCGAGATTGTATTCGAGGTAAGGGAAAACCGATAGCACATCATACATTGGGGTAAAGTCGAACATCGTAGTGCTGGTTGAGTTCGGCTTGCGGTACATCGCGAAGTTCTTCAGGTGCAAATCATTATTACCCACCAAATACGCGAATAGAACTTGCTGCAGTCCTTTCATGATAACCGGAGCTTTCCGACCCGCGGCCTCATACATGATTCGAATCGCCAATTCGTACGACCACATGTCGTGGTCGCCTTTGTTCGATGAATGAGCCTGACACAGTGAGGCTGCGTCTTCAACGAAGAGACGTTGTCCATCCGCAAGCTTATCAAATCGTTTGGTGATATAACCCAACTCGCCGTCCTCAAACGGGATCACCGCACAATCTGCTACCTGTAAGCCCGCCGCACGTGCAAGATTCATCATCGCATGTTCATTTTCTGGCAAATGCGGGATAGTTGGTGGCGTCGGTTTTAAAATGTAATCGCCGTTGCCTTGCGCGGGTACAAGCTTGTTCCCCTCAAGTCGCACCATAACTTTTCGCTGTACACCGGAAATCGATTGCCCATCAAGATAAGGTCCCGCTTGACGTTCGAACTCATTTGCAGTCATCCCAATGGTTAAACCGCCAACCGGCAGCGATGACAATCCAAACATCGATTTAGCGAACCGCTTGCTAAAACCTTCGGTTAATTGCGAATCTGCGGTCGGTTTGAGCGTTCCGAGACAGATACCCATCACGCCTCCTTTGGCTGCGGAGTGACACTGACAGCGCCAATCAGGTCGCGTCCGTTTGCTAGCAATAGCCCAAACGAGTCTTGCTTGTCAGTTCGGGCTTTGGCGCTTTGATAGCGTCGTATCCAACCTTCACTCGTCAGATTTTCAAAGAACGGCGGTAAAACGTCCGATACAAAAGGCTGCTCTTGGAGAGGGAAATAATGACCAATTGGACTGCCATTCTGAAGGTAATTTGGCTCGTATTGAAACCGGTATTCAAACCGCAAACCATCGCTGACTTCGCTTAAAGTACCTGCCAAACGTCCATTCGCCCAGACGAAACCGACCCGCTCACGTCTGATCTTATTCATCGATCGGCCCCGCGTAGAGCGTCATGCCAAAAGACTGAAGAATGCTCATCAAGGTATCTACGCGCATCGATGTAGGATCGTTCTCAAAACGGCGCATGGTGTGCGGTGTAACGCCAGCCATTAATGTAAAATCGCCTTTGCTCAAGCCATGCTCTTTTCGATAGACCGCGACCAACTCAGAGATATGGTCAATATGCGTAAACGGCCTATCGACAGGCGTCGCGCTATGCTTCATCGCGTCTAGCACCGCTATTTTCAACTGTTCAAGCGCGTGCTCAAGATTCTCGTTTGCGTCTCTTAACCGACCCATAAAAGGCACTCCAATTACATATATGTATAAAATATACACAAATTAGTAAGCTAAAGACAATTTTTAACTATAATTGTTACTAATGTGCGTTTTTCTATAATTAAAACACATATTACGCACTTTATTACTAATTCGGTAGTTTAATTTCGTTAAACGCAATTAAAACCCAACTTTGCAGTAGATTGTTACCGTTATGTGGTCTATATTGTGAAAATAACAGTATCAAACTACCGAGTATTACGATGAAAACCGTTACACTACAGCTGTTTAATCAAGGTCGATGGTGGGACGCCGCTGAGCTGAGTTTTGGCGGTGATCAAATGAATAGTCCAGTCACCTTATCATACCTCCCCGATTACATTCGGTATGCACCACGCTACGACCTTCGAGATTGCTGGGCATGCAGTGTTAATGCGCCTGTTAGCATCTTGCCGACTGATTACCCGAGTTGGCCCGCATTGCTCGATGATTTGCTACCCGCGGGTGAATCACGTACGTGGTGGCTCAATTACCTCAATGTCAGTAGAAGTAATGAATTTGATAAAAATTATGCGCTGCTGACCAAGGCATGCATAGCGCCGGTCGGGAATTTACGAATTAAAGAAGCGGCGGAGAGTGTCGAGTACGACACAATACGTCGTTTTCCCATCGAGTCGGTGATTGAATTGCAGCACGATTTTCTCGAATACGCGAACGAGCACGGCGCTGCTGTTGGCGGGGCAACTGGTGCAGGTGGTGTTGCTCCGAAGCTACTGCTGATGGTTGATCATAACCAAGTTTTCATTGACGGTGACTTCGCTGGTAAACCCCTTACGGCCATACCATACCTAACTAAGTTCGCTAGAAACACGCGTTCGGCACGCGATAATAATGTGCTTCGCGCTGAAGGGGTGTTTTACCAAGCTCTAGCGAAACTACTCTCAGGAACAGGCATCGAAACGATTGATGTGGAGCACCTCAAGGTAGAAGAGCACCAAGGGCAAGTGAGCTTATGGCTGCCGCGGTTCGATATCACCATTGAGAATTCGTTAGCCGCTCGCATAGGTATGGAAAGTGTTTATTCGATCATCAATGCTGCGCCAGGTAGTTACCAAAATCATCTGACAGTCATGAACAAAGTTTGGCAGCAGATTCAGACCACCACACAAATGTCTCGCTTTGAGTTCGCCAAACAATATCTTGCACGCGACTTACTCAATTTGGTTTTTGGAAACTCAGACAATCATGGTCGGAATATTTCTTTTTTGAAATTCGAAAATGATATTCGTTTTGCGCCGATCTACGATTTCGCACCGATGAAGGCAGATCCTGAAATGGTGACGCGATTATTTAAGTGGGACAAGGATTGTGAGCAAGGTGGCACGGTTCGATTTGACTTAGTTGTCGAGAAACTTAGTCACTTTGCTGAGCCCGATGCCCTGTTGACCTATCTGCGTAACCTCGCGCTACCGCTCATTGAGTTACCGAATCTATTGAAGTTGCTCAACTGTCCAGATGAAATTTTGAATTTTCCAGGCATTGGTTTTGAACACATTGAACAAAAGCTCATAAGCTACGGGGTGTATCATGTCTAACTTATCAGTCGATGAACGCAGAGCAATAATCGCCGAAATCGACGCGGCCTTTGCATCGAACACAATAACCATTGGTGAAGCAGTTAAGAAAATCCGAACCGAGCTTTATGGCATGAATCAAAATCACTACGCCCGATTCATCCGCGTGTCTGATAAAACCTTACGTGACGTTGAAAAGGGCAACACCGATGCGCGTTTATCCATCCTGAATAAACTGCTCGCACCAGGCGGCTTTCAGGTTAGTGCTAGAGCCGTTAAACGAGAGATATAGCAATATTACTCGCTCTTGATAAACTTGGCAGCGTATTCAATCTGCTCTCTTAACCGAGACGTGCCGCTTGAATCCCGAAAACCATGATCAAGTCCAGGTATCATTTTCAACGTGACGTTTTTTGCGCCACCAGCAATAATTTGTTCAACCTCTTGTCGAGTCTGTTCGGGATCGACACTTTCATCATCTATCGACTGCATCACCAACACAGGCGCTTCAATTTCTTTAAGAGGTTTAAGTGAGTCGCGAGCAAGGGCATCTTTCCAGAACGCATAACCGTGACCGCTCACTTCAATCGGGAAGGGTTCATCACTATTCTTTATTTGTCTTACGAATTGCCGAAATCCATTCAAAATCTCATCAAGCTGCATCGTTGGAACGGTCTTTTGGATGCTAAATTCGATGTCATGTTGAAAACTCGATGAGCCGGAATTTAATACAAGTACTGCGCTCAAACTCGGGATTCGTGCAGCAACGCCTAATGCTATGGAGCCACCTTCACTGCCTCCTGCTAGACTAATTTCATGATAGGAATGCTTCAAAGCTTCAATGAGTTGCACACCATCTTCAATTCGTTGAGCCATCGTGTTGTGTTCAAGATAGTCGGCGGGACAGTCATCCCGTTCACCGGCAACGTAAGGCAAATTGTCGTCAATGCCATACTTTTCGATGGACAGTAATGCCGAATCAGGATCGAATGCTTCCCATATTGTATTGACCGATTCCATTTTGCGGACGCTATTGCAGTCAGAGCCTTGGAATATAACCAACAGGTTTTCCGAGTTACCATTGTCCAAATAGTAACGGATTTCACTTCCATCCTCACGGAAGTATCGCTCATTATTGGCGGCCACAGGGACAGTTAAAAAAATAAGACAAACGAGCAGTAAGTAGGCGTTCATTATGTTGTAACTTGTTAAGATATGAAGCAACTTAGTGGCGGGCAAACAATAAAAGTTCCCACGCAATGAACTGCGAGTAAAACCTTTGACTCGCCATCTCAACATCTTTCACTAAACTTGCACGTGTGTTTCGTATTATCTCCTTAAAACACCAGTCTTTTAATCAATCATCTTGGTATGTAACCTATCGCCAGCCGCATTCGTTACTTTTATTTTAGTGCTCGATGGTGAGATAAAAACACCAGCGGCATCATTCTCCGATAAGATCAAGATGCGATCAGTTGGAACTTCACCGTTCGATGTCGAGATATAGACCTCGACGGTACAGGGAAAGGTGTCTTGGCACCAAGCAAGGTCAATTGGCTTCAAAACCCGGCCTAGATGAGCCCATTCAGGGCGGTTTTGAATATATGTAGTTCTCGGCCAAATTACATTCACGTCATATTCATTGCGGCTTGCTGACCAAAGCTCGCCCGCTTCGTTCATTAATACAATTGGCAAATCAAAATCGTGGTTGGCAATTATCCATGCGTAACTCTCAGACTCATATTGTTGCTCGCTTCTTTCACCAATATTAGTTTGATTAATAGTTAATGGGTCAAGTCCAAGTGACTCTTTCAGATAGTGGGCGAGCCTACTTTCTTCGTTAATGTGGTTATAGCCTACATGGATGATCGCTTTAGCATCGGGATTTTGAGTGAATATCTTTTCACGGAGATTTCTCGCGCCACTCTCTTCTCTCTCTGCAATAGTGCCTTGAATTTCAAAGCCATAATCATATGAGATCAATTCGAAGCCAAGCTGTTGCGCATAGAGCAACATGTTCGCGAAAATTGGCTCCTTCGTATAATGACCAGTATTAAGAGGAACATGCTCTATCGTAATATTATGCTCAGCAGTTTCGGCCAATGCTTCCAAAGCTAAATAGCGATAGCCCTGTTCCCACAAACCTTCAAGTAATTGATACGTCAAGACCCGATGTTGAGGAGTATGATGTGCTTCATTAATCATCACGATTTGATGCTTCGAAGATCTTTCCAAAATCGCGTCGATGGCATCATGTATTCCAAAGCGCTTTATTTCATCATAGAACGTTCCAGATTCACTATCTCGACTATCAACTGTCATTAGAGCACACTGATGTAAGCCTAAAAACGAATACACGTCGCCGAGACTTTGTAAAAGAACATCTTGAACCGCTTCGTTATCCTCAAACTCTAAATAGAGCGCTTCGATCGCTATGACCTGTTGACTAAAGCTCTTACCATTTGTTGCTTCAAAAAAGCGACCAAATGCTTTGTTAACTTCCTCGAGATATTCTTCCGCGGATTGAGGAGTAGCAAAGGTATTAAAACTGGTAAGTGCAGCGACAATAAACAATAGAGATTTCAATCTATCCTCCATGATCAAGTAAATACTCGTTATTGGTGAGACTAGCACAATTTATTGGCTGTTGTATTGCACCCAGCGGGTATAGCCAATGCATTTCTATTACCTGAACGATGCGAGCGGCGATATTCAAAAGCCATAAAAAAAGCCGAGTCGCTATTCAACTCGGCCTCTATCTAAAACCAACGGCTGATGCTTCACTGACAAGCATGAGCGCATTGACCTGCGTTTTTTTAGACTAATAGCAGTCTACCGCGCTAACGATTAACGTAAGCGAGCAGCAAGCCCTTCGAGCGACTCACCCAAGCCGTTCAAACGCTGGCGATCAATGCCTTCACGGGAATTTGCCTCACGCTTCATATCCGCCGCCATACTATTTAGGCGATTTGATAATCCGCGATTACGACGACCGCGCTCAAGCGCTTGCTCGGTTTCTTCAAGCAGGCTGGTCAGTTGCGTCACTTGTGCTTCGCTCAGACGGTTCGAACGTTGCAGCTGGTCTCTGTAAGCGAGTGCAATCACCGGTTCAGCCGGCCAGCTCAGCGTTTCTTGTAACTGCGGATTAAACTCCTTGCCCTTATCAACCAACAAGGCTGCAGCAAGCTCGTTCGCGCTAATGTAATCACTCGGTACCAGTTCAAGAACATCCAAACCACGTACAATCTCGGTGCCGTACACCAGACCACGATACCAGTAGGTTGACCAATAGCCACCGGTCACCAAGGCTTTCTCATCAATAGGGCCGCGATCGAAGTAAGCAATCTCATACGGGTTCGATGAATCCGTGAAGTCAAACACTGAGACACCACCTTGATACCAGGCTTGAACCATGACGTCGCGGCCAGGAACCGGTAAGAGAGAACCATTGTGCGCAACACAGTTTTCGGTATCGCTTTGCGGTGCGGGCAGTTTGTAATAGCTACGGAACACGAGCTGACCATCGACGATGTCGTAGATTGCATTTGCGCCCCAGTGCATCGGGTCTGATGCACGGCAACGAGGGCGGGTACCACCGCCCCACTCATCGGTGAAAATAACTTTACTGCCGTCGTTACTGAAAGTCGCTGAGTGCCAGTAAGCAAAGCCTGGGTCAACCACATCGTCAATCCGCATTGGATTCACTGGGTCGGTAATATCAAACAGAATACCATTGCCTGAACACGCACCGGCGGCGAGGTTCGCTGCGGGGAATACAGTGATATCGTGGCAATGATTGGTTTCATTCGTCGTTTGCGTGCCCGGACCATGGTCTCCACGCTCCCATAAACCTGCGAGGTTACCGCTTTCAGGGTCGGCAAACACTGCTGGGCTATGAATAATGCGTGAGTCTTGTGGGCGATCGATTGGAATCTCGATGACATCGATGCGGAACAACGCTGTCCGGTCATCGCGGAACGGGTCTTTATTCAGACACCCTTCGAGCTCTTCATCTTCACGCACAAAGCTGGTTGCTGAATTATAAACAATCAAACGATTGTCATCGTTCGCAACGACCGTATGGGTGTGTGAACCACGGCAGGTTTGTACCGCGCCCACTTGCACCGGCATGGTCAAGTCGCTGATGTCGAAAATACGCAGACCGCGGAAACGCTCTTCACTCACTTGCCCCGCGACACCGCCTAATCCGCAATCTAAACGACCACTGCCTTGTTCTACCGACATAATCAGCAAGTCACCGACGACTGACACGTCACCCTGGCCACCTGGACAAACGACGGCACTGATGAGCTCGGGTTCACCATGACGACTAATGTCATAAATTTTGAAACCGTGGTAGCTGCCAACGACAAGCGTGTTATCCGAGAATGCCATATCCGTGTTCGCAAAATCGAGTAACGACGGACGATTACTTGAACCGCGTGAACGCGTTGGCGCTTCTTCTTCAGCCGTCTCTTCGGCAGCCCCGTTGGCCAGTTCACGTAAGCGGCTGGCAGGCAGGCCTGCAGGATTTTCTGGAACATAGAAGCCGGTTGGCTTCGGTAAGGCAGCAAGCAATTCCATGTTCCAAATAGCTTCGCCAGCATCTCGGAATCCAGCCGCGAGGCCGGCCCGTGGATCTGGCGAATAGCTAGCAAGCATGACCAGCATTCGCCCGATTTCCGCTTCTTGCTCATTTTTGACTTCATTAACAAACTCAAAGAGCTCGGTTTCTTCCGCAGCACCTCGATTACGTAACAAGTCATTCACCATGGTCAAAGCACCTTCGTGGTGTTTGATCATAAGTTCAAGGAACATCCGGTCGAAGTCAGGCCCCGTCGATGCGGCTAACGCCTCCATTTGCTCGGGTGTTGCCATCCCTTCCATCATTTGCTGGCCGCTGTGTCCTTCATGGCCGTGGTGACCATGATGGCCATGATGACCATGATCGGTATGTTCACGCCAATCGCGGTTCGGTACAGTTTGTCCGCGCTCTGCAAGCCATTGCGTCATGTATTCAATTTCATCGACTTGCGTCCGCTCAATCCGCGAAGCCAGCTCGACCATGGCATTACTGCTGGTTCGTTCTACAAGGAGAACCGTCATGTCCAACGCTTGCTGATGATGTGGAATCATCTCTTGCATGAACTTCACGTCGGCAGTTGTAAAACGCGCAGACACTAGCTGAATTGCATCGTCAGCACTGATTTGACGACTGGGCTGCCCAGGGGCACCCGGTTGCACAAGTGGGACATCAGCAATTGCGACTGTCACACAAGAGGCAGCTGCGAGCGCGAGCACCAGCGGAGATAAACGAAATTGAGAACGACGATTTTGCGACATGAAACTTGACCCGTAGATTTAACAAAAATTCAATATACGGGGTACATCCCAGAAGGTCAGAAATATTGCGTTTAAACAACGAAATTTCAGGATGAAAGCGATTCAGATTTTAGTCATTCGCATCGCGAACATTAAGAGCCGCCAGCGAGAGGATGCTGCTTATTGCTTTTCTCTACCCAATCAGAATGGACGCGGAACAGGCGCAAGGTCAGCAGTACCGCCGCGACACTTAAACCTGAAATAAAGCCAATCCAGAAGCCGGCTGCACCCATGCGTGGCACGATCAAATCGGTTAGGCCAAGCACAATACCGACGGTTAAACCAAACGGCCAATACGCGATCAAAGTCACCACCATCGCCGCGCGGGTGTCTTTATAGCCACGCAGGGCACCAATCGAAATGGCTTGGAAAGTATCAGATATGGTGAAAATCGCCGCCAAACCAAGCAAAGTCCCCGCCAACTGAATAATGTCCGCGTTTTCGGTGTAAAAACTTGCTAGCCAACGCCCACCGAGCCACATGCCAAGGCCATTGATGGTGGCAAAACTGAGCCCAAGCAGCATGGCGACCTTATAGGCATTCATGGCATCGTCCGGCTGCCGCGAGCCGAGCGCAAACCCGACTCGTAACGTGACCGCCATACTTAAGCTGAGCGGGAACATGTAGACAATCGAGGACACATTCAACGCGATCTGGTGGCCCGACACCATAATCGCTCCTAACGGGGCAATCAGAATCGCCACCGCCGCAAACAACGAGGTTTCAAAAAACAGCGACATAGAAATGGGAAAACCAATGCGGGTGAAGTGCCACATGTCGTCCCAGTTCGGTGGATAAAAACGGCGGAACGGCATCACTGGTCGATAGCGCTTTGACAACACCACATAGAGCAACAAGCTCAGCGCCATGCCCCAGAGAACAAGAGCTGAGGCAATACCAGAACCAGCACCACCTAAAGCAGGCATACCGAGCTTGCCGTAAATAAAGACATAGTTTGCTGGGATGTTGATGAGCAGGCCGATCACGCCAATCACTAATGACGGCATGGTGTGTGACAAACCTTCACAGAAGTTACGCAGCACCACATACAGAACAAACGCCGGCAAACCCCAAACAATATAATGCAAATAGTCCAAGGTCATGCGCCGAAATTCCGGCTCAACATCCATCACCGCAAGCACCGACGGTGCTAGGTACATCAACAGACCGGTCAGCACTGCGGCAATGACGCAGGTAAAGAGATTCTGCTGCAGATGACGGCCGAGCTGTGAACGGTCTCCAGCACCGTCACAGTGAGAAATCACCGGCGCCAAGGACAAACCAAAACCAAAAATAATGAGGGTCAGTGGAATCCAGATAGCGCCACCAACAGCAACCGCGGCTAAGTCAGTCGGCCCCACTCGGCCGGACATCAACGTATCGACCACGCCCATCATCATTTGCGTCAGCTGCGCAATCAGGATCGGACCGGTTAATAAACCTAGTTTCTTTGTTTCTGGCCACAAATGTCGCATCGGTTCTGACTACCTCGAGGACCTAGCTAAGTAAATCGAGTGCCTTGCTGAGGCCCTCATGTAAACGTTGGATATCCGTCGTTTGATTATAAACACCCAAGGAAAAACGCAGGCCGCCTTGTCGGCTTAAGCTTTGCATTAACGGCTGAGCGCAATGATGACCGCTGCGAACTGCGATGTCTTGCTGATCCAGCAGCATAGCAATGTCATTTGGATGCATGTCCGGATCGTCACTGGTGACACTCACGACCGGTACCTGTCCATCGCCATGCGGCAAAACGCGGAGCAACGGAAACGCCTTGAGCGTGGCAAACAGTTCCGCCATTAAACCCTGCAAGTAGTCAGCACCTCCCTGCGCTCGAACTTGCTCTAGGTAATCAAGCGCCGCCATAAAGCCGGCAATGCCAACTAAATTCGGTGTACCCGGCTCGAAACGTTGAATGCCGCTGACATACTCGCTGTGCTGCGTCGTCACTTGAGTAACAATCCCGCCGCCCGCTTGATACAAGGGTAGGGTCGCGGCTAATTCCGGCGACATCCATAACGCTCCAACGCCGGTCGGTCCATAGACTTTATGGGCCGAAAATACGAGAGCATCAATGTTCATACTGTCCGGTGCTAAAGGTAAATGTGCTGCGGTTTGCGCCGCATCAATCACTACGAAAGCACCAACCTGACGCGCCAGCTCGGTAACCTCGGCGAGCGGGTTGACTACACCCAAAACATTACTGGCGTGCGTCACTGCGACCACTTTCGTCTGTGCATCGATCAGCTCGGTACTGGCGACAACACGACCGTGGCTATCTAACGGCAACACTCGTAACTCTGCACCGCGCTGTTGACAAAGACGTTGCCAAGGCAGCAAGTTGGCATGATGTTCCGCCAACGATACCACGACGTTATCACCGCGATTGACCCGTTCCGCTAACCCCGCTGCAAGTCGGTTCAAACCATCGGTGGTGCCGTGGGTCATCACCACTTGCTGCGCGGTAGTCGCCAAGAAGTCAGCGAGGCGTTGTCGAGCCAGTTCATAACGTTCGGTAGCCTCTTGGCTTAAACGATAGTTCCCGCGATGAACGTTCGCATGTTGCCCGCGTAAATAGTCGCTCATCGCGCCGACAACCGCTTCCGGCACTTGGCACGAGGAAGCGCTGTCCAAATAGACAAGCGCCGGTTGTTGCTGAAACAAGGCAAAGTCTGAACGGAAATTCATAATTTAACTCGTCGTCTGCACGTGCTCGCAAATATAGCGAATGCCATTCAACACCAGCGGATTGACTTGCGCCGATTGAGTTAACGGGGCCATATGACCGCCATCAAGGTCTAAGTGAATACAGTTTGGTAAGGTCGCCGCAAGCAATTGAGCCACTGTCTGGCTCGACAGTGGTGACTGTGTGCCATGAATGAGCACCACGGGAGCAGTGACTGCCGCATAGTCTTCTAACCGCGTCGGCTGGTCGAGCAAGGCGTGAAAATCACCATTCACTTTCGCTTGTTGCGCAATCATCAGTGCCCGTGCTTTTTCCGGTAAACGCGCGAAATAACCGGGTTGATTCCAATAATCGACGAAGCAGGCGGCAGCTTGTTCAAGGCTCAGATTGTCCATTTGTTCGGCAATCGACACAATCTCGTCTCGCGCAGCATGCCCTTCCGGTAACACATGAAAACTCACCGGTTCGTACAAGACCAAGCCTTGGGCTTGCTGTGGATAACGCAATGCCCAATGCAACGCCACCGCACCACCAAACGAATGCCCCACTAGAACAACCGGCTCACCACCAGGCGCAATCTCAGCCGGAAGTTGTTGCGGTAAGGCCGCAAGCTCATCGGCAAAGCGAAACGTCTCTGCCGGCTGATCAAGAGATTGAGCGCGGCCGTAACCGACAAGGTCTGGCGTGTGCAGCGTGAACTCCGGCTCCAGTGCCAGTGCTTTGCTTAATGCGCGCCATTGCCCAGAATGACTCTGGGAACTATGTAAAGCGACGATATTCATTTTGGTCACAACTTAAACAACAACTAACACCAATAAATAAATGGCGGAAATGATCAGCATGGCAAACGTACCCAACACGCCGATACTGCGATAAATGCTGACACCCGCGGTTTTGGTCAAGCCAATCGCATGATTAATCCGCGCAACAAAGAGTAAACCACCCAGCGCATACAGCCACTGCGGGCTGACCCCGTTCATTTCCAGCAAACCGAGTAAAATCAATGCCAACGGCACATATTCAATAAAGTTACCGTGAATCCGCACTGCCACTTTCAGATCTAAGCTTTCGCCGGTGCCAATACCGACACGGTCACGCCAACGCAGCCGAATGATTCGATATGACAGCACCATCAACAAGAGCGTGAGTAAACCGGCAAATAAACTAGTAATAGGCAACATCGTTCTGTTTTCCTTTTGCGCTAAACGAGCGTTAAGCCGCGATTCAGGCCGCAGCAAGGGTGGTATGAATAGAATAAACCCGAACAAATTAGGATTTGTTCGGGCTTTATAATACGCTTTCTCGACGCCGGTGACGAGTCTCACCAAAGCACAACGATTAACCGAGTAAGGCTTTCAACTCAGCGCTAACCGCTTCAACTTTTTTGGTACCGTCAAGTTTGTGATAATTCACCACGTCTTGCTTGGCTAAGTCTTGGTAGTAGGCGACCAATGGCTCGGTTTGCTCATGATAAATCGCCAACCGCTTACGCACCGTTTCTTCTTTGTCGTCATCACGAATCACCAAGTCTTCACCACTGACGTCGTCCTTGCCTTCTTCTTTCGGCGGGTTATAGACCACATGGTAGACCCGACCTGATCCTGGGTGAACACGGCGTCCGGCCATGCGCTCAACAATCACGTCATCGGCGACATCAAATTCGAGTACGTAATCAATTTTGATCCCGGCTTCTTGCATCGCATCAGCTTGCGGAATCGTCCGCGGAAAGCCGTCTAAGAGGAAACCATTCGCACAGTCATCTTGAGCAATTCGCTCCTGCACCAAACCAATCATGATGTCGTCTGACACCAGCTGGCCTGCATCCATGACTTCCTTCGCCTTTTGGCCAAGTTCTGTGCCCGCTTTGATTGCCGCCCGCAGCATATCACCGGTCGAAATTTGCGGAATATTATAAGTATTCATCAGAAATTGGGCTTGCGTGCCCTTCCCTGCGCCTGGCGCACCCAGCAGGATGATCCGCATGGTAATTCCCCTGTTATTACAAAATGAAATGAAACTGAAAAATAATGCGCTCAACTTTACCTTTCAAGGTCACAAATAACAAGGCCGACCATCGTCGTATATGGCTAAAAACCACGACATGGCCGGCCTTAATTCGATCAATTGGAAAGTTACATTGCCAACATCAACTTGTTTAAGCGACGAACAAAGCTGCTTGGGTCCTTCAAGCTACCCCGCTCGGCCAAGGTCGCTTGGTCGAGCAGTACCTCGGCCCACTCGCCAAAACGCGCTTCATCTTGCTCATTCGCAATACGCTGCACTAACGGATGTTCCGGATTCAGCTCAAAAATGTACTTAGTTTCTGGTACTTTCTGGCCGGCAGCTTCCATCAGCTTCGCCATCTGCGTCGACATATCATTGTCGTCGGTGACAATACAGGCTGGTGAATCCGTCAGGCGATGCGTCACTCGAACCTTTTTGACTTTGTCGCCGAGCGTGTTGCTGAACCGCTCAACTGTGGTGGCAAAGTCTTGCTCAAGTTTTTCCTGCTCTTTTTTATCCGCTTCATCTTCAAGAGTGCCTAAATCAAGGTCACCGCGAGTCACCGAAAGGAATTTCTTCTCTTGGTATTCGTCCAAGTGACTCATCAACCACTCGTCGATACGGTCAGAGAGCAGCAGAACTTCCACGCCTTTCTTACGGAAGATTTCCAATGCTGGGTTATTTTTCGCCGCTTCATAGCTGTCAGCAACAATATAGTAAATCTTGTCCTGACCCTCTTTCATGCGTTCGATGTAGCTGTCGAGTGACACACGTTGCTTATCACTGTCTTCGTGCGTACTGGCGAAGCGTAAAAGCTCACAAATGCGCTCGATGTTGCCTTGATCTTCAGCGGGTCCTTCTTTTAAGACATTACCGAAGTTATCCCAGAAACTGGCATAGGCTTCGTGATCATCACGAGCGAGCTTAGCCAAACTCTGCAAGACCTTTTTGGTACTCGCGCTACGCATTGCACGGGTCACTTTATTGTCTTGCAAGATTTCCCGCGAGACGTTCAACGGTAAATCATTGGAGTCAATGAGACCGCGAACAAAGCGTAGGTATGTCGGCATAAACTGCTCTGCGTCATCCATAATGAAGACACGTTGAACATATAGCTTAATGCCCTTTTGATTGTCACGATTCCAAAGGTCCCACGGCGCTCGCTTCGGGATATACAGCAAGCTGGTGTATTCGTGCTTGCCTTCAACTTTGTTATGCGACCACAGCAGCGGCTCATCGAAATCATGTGCAACGGACTTATAGAATTCTTTGTATTCGTCTTCACTGATGTCCGCTTTTTCACGCAGCCACAGCGCTTTACCAGCGTTGACGGTTTCCCATTCACCCGGCTGAGCAGCGATTTTCTCACCGTCCTCGCCTTCTTGTTCTGGTACTTCGTCTTTCCACATTTGCACCGGAATGTTCAAGTGATCCGAATAAGTCGTGACGATTGAACGCAGCTTCCATGCATCGAGGAACTCGTCTTCACCTTCGCGCAAATGCAGGGTGATTTCGGTTCCCCGTGTCGGCTTATTCAGCGCGGCAATGGTAAACTCGCCATCGCCTTCAGACTGCCACTCAACACCTTCAGCAGCCGCTGTTCCGGCAGCGCGAGTGCGCACTGTGACACGGTCAGCAACGATAAATGCCGAATAGAAGCCAACGCCAAATTGTCCAATCAACTGCGAGTCTTTGGCTTGGTCACCGGACAACTGGCTAAAAAACTCTTTGGTACCCGATTTCGCGATAGTACCGAGGTTACTCATCACCTCGTCACGCGTCATACCAATACCATTGTCACTAATGGTGATGGTCCGCGCGTCTTTGTCTGCACTCAAACGCACGCGAAGTTCTGCGTCGCCTTCAAACAAGTCGTTATTCTGCAACGCCTTGAAGCGCAGCTTATCGGCGGCGTCGGATGCGTTTGAAATTAACTCCCGCAGGAAAATTTCCTTGTTTGAATACAAGGAATGAATCATCAGATGTAAAAGCTGTTTTACTTCCGTCTGAAATCCGTGTTTTTCAGCATGCTGACCGTCAGCCATGGTGATCTTTCTCCTGAATTGCTAAGTTGATTAACCCTAATCAACACATGGGGTTAGCCGTACGCAATTTCAAGGATTTTTTTCAATGACCAGAGGAGGGAGTTCTAAATTAAAACGATTTGCGACCAGAGAATGCATGGCCAAGCGTGGTGTGGTCGACGTATTCAAGCTCGCCACCGACAGGAACGCCGTGGGCGATACGCGACGCTTTAATACTATATTTTGCTGCCAGATCGGCAATAAAGTAGGCGGTTGCATCGCCCTCTAAGGTTGGATTTGTGGCGAGAATAACTTCGCTAATTCCACCCTGCTGAAAACGCTGCTCAAGCAGGTCAAGGCCAATGTCTGCAGGGCCGATACCGTCGAGCGGTGACAAACGCCCCATCAAGACAAAGTATTGACCACGAAATTGGCTGGTCTGCTCAACCGCCAGCACGTCGGCTGGCGACTCAACGATACAGAGTAGGCCTTCATCAGCACGCACGGCATCACTACAGATACTGCACACGTCCGCTTCGGTCAACGTTCGACATTGCGAACAACGTCCCACTACCTCAAGCGCATGTTGAAGCGTGTCAGCAAGCTTAGCAGCGCCTTCACGCTGCTTCTCCAGCAGCTGAAATGCCATGCGCTGCGCTGTTTTTTGACCAACACCGGGTAACACACGCAGTGCGTCGATCAACGCTGAGATCGCGGGACTATAGGTTTTCATTAAAACGGCAATTTCATTCCAGGTGGTAAACCCATACCGCCGGCAATTGAACCCATTTTTTCTTTCGACGCTTCTTCGACACGACGAACTGCGTCATTGGTCGCAGCAGCGATAAGATCTTCGAGCATCTCGCGGTCGTCTTCATCACCAAATAAACTTGGATCAATCGCCACACGCTTAACGTTGTGGTTACCGTACATGGTGACCTTTACCATGCCCGCACCGGCTTCACCGGTCACTTCCATGCTGGCAATTTCTGCTTGCGCTTGCTGCATTTTTTCCTGCATCTGCTGCGCTTGCTTCATCATGTTTCCTAAACCACCTTTGAACATGCGTTTCTCTCTTCTATTTAAAAATAAATAATCATTGCGCTGTCGGCACAGATTAACACATCTGGCGCCAGCGCGGAATCTGCAGTGCTTACGGGAAATGCCGTTAGTGCAGCACCTTTACCGTCGATATATGGGCCGCAAGCTCGGATTGCAAGCGCTGTATCAACGGATGCGCCTGCACCCGTTGTTGCGCTGCGGCGAGACGTTCCGCGTCAATCCGTTGCTGGATTTGAAATGGCGTGTTCTGCGGCTGTCCCAGCTCAATGCGCAGATTGCTTGTATCCATTATCTTGCCGAGCTCATTGCGCAAACTTGCTTCCATATGACCAGACAGTAACGCCCGTTGTTGTTCATCAACCTCAAGACGCAATTCTTCCGCGCTGCGATGTAGCATCGAATTCAGCAGTACTTGGCGAGTACGACCAACTACTTCAAGGCTGTCCACCAATCTGCTCCATTCGTCAATCTCTGCTGCCCGTTTCACTTCTGCAGGTTGGCTCGAGTTTTCTTCAGGCACAACCGCAGCGGATTCAGGTGCGCTGGGTTTCACTTCAGGCTGACTCGCAATGGATGCAGGATTACTGACACTGACTTCAGGCTGACTCGCTAAGGTTTCAGGCTTTGTGGAACTGACTTCAGCCTGCACAGCTTCCGTCGAGTCGTCTGTAGGCGCTGGAGCCTTCTTTTCGATCTTTTGTTCGCCTGACTTACTGCGTTCCTTTTTCCGGCTTAACAATGAGTCATACGTCGCCAACAGCCCACTCAGATTCGAGGTTGTCGAGCTCTGTGCTGGTTGTTTCGCTGTTGCTGGAGTCTGTTGCTGGGTCGCCTGTTGGCTGGCCACTGACGGTGGCTGTGATTCATCACGCTCCTGAATAGCCGTCGGCGGTTGCTGCGAACTTGGTCGCAACGTCTGCGCTTGCTGCTCAAGCTGCTCTTGTTCAGCAATTAGCGCGAGTAAGTCGTCATCTTCATCATCAAAATCAAATCCAACATCATTAGTCACAGCTCTTGAATCGACCAAATTTGAGGTATCTGCTTCGTCTGGTGCCCGCTTGGAAGAGCCGATCGAAACCTCTGATTCTGAAGTACGCTCATTAAGTTGCGATGCCGCCACCTTTGGCGCTAACGTTTCCTCTTTCGAAGTTGACATCGCCGAAGGCTTTGCCAATGGTTCTGCTAAAGAACCAGCGTCATCGACTTTAGACTTTGACTCTACTTCAGGCTCTGGCGCAGGCGCAGGCTCAAGTTTTGGCTTCGCTGTGGCGACATAATCTGGCGCTTTGGTTTCCGCAACTTCTGCAGCAACCGGACTGTTTTCAATCGCACTATCTGCGACGGGATGAGCGGCAACGACATCCGCCGCTGCTGTGTTATCTGCTGGTGACTTTCCCGGCGCATCATCCTCCGCGCCTTGCGGACGAAAAGCAGCGAGTCGCAGTAAGGTCATCTCAACGCCGCTAAACGCGTCCACAGCAAATGGCAATTCCCGTCGTCCGTCGATCACTAAACGATAGTAAACCTGTAACGCAGGCGCCGGGATAGTGTCTGCGAGCGTCTCCATTTGCTCGCGATGCGCCACTAGTTCTGAGTCCAGTAAACTGGGTGCAACTTGCACCAGCGCTAGCTGATGCAACAACGTCTGTAGCTCGGTAAGGACAACACTGATATCGGGTACACGATCGAGTAAGTCACGCAACAACTGCAAGGTTTTTGGCACCTCACCTTGGTGAAACGCAGCGATTAAATCTAAGAGATTATGCGCGTCAATACGACCCAACATATGCGCGACGACTTGCTCACTGACGACTTGATTGCCTTGGGCAATGGCTTGGTCGGTTAAGCTCAGTGCATCACGCATACTGCCGTTGGCTGAGCGAGCAAGCAGCGCCAGTGCTGCATCATCGAACTGAATCTGTTCCGCTTGCAGGATATGTTGCAATTGACCACTAATCTCGTCACGCGTCAGGCCACGTAAATTAAACTGCAGACAGCGTGATAGCACAGTGACCGGTAATTTGTCCGGATCCGTCGTCGCTAGCAGGAAAATAACATGGGGAGGCGGCTCTTCAAGGGTCTTTAATAAGGCATTAAAGCTGTGGCGCGACAGCATGTGCACTTCGTCGATCAAATAAACTTTGTAACGACCCGTAGTTGGACGATACTGGACGTTTTCCAAAATTTCGCGGGTGTCTTCGACTTTAGTCCGTGACGCTGCGTCGATTTCCATTAAATCGACAAATCGACCCACTTCAATATCAACACAAGAAGAACACTGGCCACAAGGCTGTGGCGTGATTCCCTGCTCGCAGTTGAGACTTCGCGACAAAATTCGGGCAATCGTGGTTTTGCCGACGCCGCGCGTACCGGTCAGTAGATAAGCATGATGGAGACGTTGATGAGTCAACGCATTGGTAAGCGCTTGCAACACATGTTGCTGGCCAACAACTTCAGCAAAGGTCCGTGGCCGCCATTTCCGTGCCAGCACTTGGTAACTCATGCCGCCTCCATTATTTTATTGTTAATTGCGGACGTTCATTTTATTCATCAAATGCACAGATAGCGTAACTGTTTATCCCCATTTGATCGAGCTTTTTGCGGCCGCCTAAATACAGTAATTCACACACAAACGCCGTTTCGATAATGGTCGCCGGTGTCTTCTTGACGAGATCAACCGCCGCAGAAATAGTGCCGCCGGTGGCGAGCATGTCATCCATAATAATGACTTTGTCACGCGGCTTTAGTGCGTCTTTGTGTAATTCTAAGACATCGTCACCGTATTCCAGCATATAGCTTGCTGAAAATACATCGCGCGGCAATTTTCCTGCTTTACGAATCAAGGTTAATCCGATACCAAGGCGGTCAGCCAGTGCAGCTGAGAAAATAAAGCCCCGTGCTTCAACGGCAACAACTTGGGTCAGGCCCATATTCTCATAGCGTTCAGCGAATAAATCGATGCTATTACGCAATGCACGCGGGTCTTGCAGCGCCGGCGTGATATCACGAAAACGGATACCCGGCTTCGGAAAGTTTTCTACCGGGGTTATACGGCGCGCAATATAATTACTGCGCATATCCGCAGCGGTATAATGAGTCATTCTTGGTTACTCAAGCTACTACGCGGCGTTTGGTTAACTCGCGTAAATGAGAGATTAATACATCAGCTTGCAAGGGTTTCCCCAACACGCTATCGGCTCCCATGCGCAAAGCCTTGTCTTGCACCTGCGCGGGCTCTGATGTAGTCATAAATACTAAAGGGATCGAGCCATATTCTGGTTCGTCGCGAAGATTTTTCACCAGCACGAAACCATCCATAAGCGGCATTTTTTGATCCAATAAAACGACGTCAAAGCATTTTTTTCTCGCTTGGTTTAAGCCGTCAAGTCCATCAACCGCAACGGTCACCTGAAATTCAGAGTCAACTAACATTTCAAGGATTTGTTCACGCGTCCGTGCGTTATCTTCAACCAATAACAAAGACAATGCCATGTCCACCTCTACTTAAAGAACAATGATGTGTCGCAAGCGACACCCGTAGGGAAACCTTCCCTATGCGGTAAATAATGAGATTAGGCGCAACACTACAGGAAGTAATGCGATACCGACAAACGTTAAGACCACGAGCAACCAGTGGAAACCACCTGTTTGCTCCTTAAAGTTTTCGTGCCCGGCCATGCTTTCACCCTCATACGACGTTTAACTTAGGTAGCGATCATATCTGATCCCAAAGATTTAAGAAAGTTCCCAACCAAGTATCGATGGATTAATCCTGCTTTTCTTCGCTAGGTTATTGCGCAGCCAACAAAAAAGCCCTGAGGAATATTCCCCAGGGCTTTCACTTATCGCGTTCATTTAAGTATTAAATACTTGAACCGCGGCGCTCTGCAGTGGTCTTGATATACTCAGCCCAACTGTTTGCGTTGCGACGAGTACTGCTAAATCGCGCAGCATTTTGCGCTGCTTGGTGCGCTTGGCGATATTGGTTGCTATAAAAATAAGCTTCCGCTAACGACATGTACAAACGACCAGCATCTTCACCTTGCGGCATACGATTAATCGCTTCTTGGAACGCTGGTGCTGCTTCGCGATAACGCTCAGCTAACAACAAGGCTTCTCCAATCCGACGATAGTAATCACGGATGTCCGATTCATTGTCTGCGACCGAAATTGCCTGACGATACATTTCCGCTGCGCGACGGAATTCCCGCGCGCTGTGGAACGAACGTGCTGCCATTGAGTAGTTTTGCGCTGAGCGAGTAACCTGCTCACCTTCTAAATGGCGACGCATCAATTCTGCTGCATGAAACGGTACACCGCTGTTTGCCAGTAATTGATACAAGGCACGATAATCGTTCTCACGAGTAAAGTAACCTGCGTCATAAGCAATACGCATTGTCGAAAGTGCATTGTCATAGTCTTCGTTAAGCATGTAGAACATACCTAACTGAACCCACCAGCCTTTCTCCGCAGGCAATACCTGCACACCACGCTCTAAGACTGAAATTGCTTGTGGAACCTGACCGCTTTCGTAGTAAGCCGCAATCATCAAGACGTACGGGTTACGATTCGGTTCAGACTGATGCAAAATCGTCTTTTCAGCCAATGGAATCACTTGTGCAAACTCTCTTAGCTCCATGTAGGCTGATGCCATACGGATTAAGATGTCTGGATTCCACTCACCCATGAACTGCAAATAACGGCGGAACATGGTGATGGCGTCACGGAAATTCTCTTCCATAAGGTAGAGGTTTCCGAGCAGTTGCAATGCATTCGCTTGGTCGTTGAAACTCAAGACGTTTGGCGCAATCGCAGCTTCAAGTTCACGAATAGCTCGTGGAATTGACGTTGGATCGTCCTCAAGTCCTGCTAACAAGGTTCCTTTAAAACGCGCTACATACGCACGGTCATAGTCAGTTGCACCACGCGTAGGGATCTGATCAAGCTCAGCAATTGCAGCTTGCATTTCCCCTGCTTCATACAACTCAAATGACGTCATGACGCGGCGGGCAACTCGCTCACCTAAGGCTTGCGAACGACGGTTGTCGCGCGCACGCTGCACTTCTTCAGCAGTTGGAATTGTAAAACCAACATCATCAGAAGCGGCTTGCTGAGCCTGTGGTGCGGACAGCGTAAAACCCAACGCGAAGACCACAGCACCAATTGTTGATGTGATAGTTTTCATAGGTTAGCCCCCGTCCATAGTAAAGTCGAGTTGCACAGTTAAACCTTCTTGACGTTGCGGACGACCGTCGACAATCTTCGGAGCGTAGCGCCAGCGTGATAGTGCTCGGCGAGCTTCTTGGTCGAAGATCCGACGTGGATTTGCTTCGATAATCTCGATATCCGTCACACCGCCAGTTTCGTCAATTGTAAAGCGCAGTCGTACCCATCCTTCGATGCCATCTCGTGCGGCTGCCGGCGGATAGCGTGGCTCAACCCGAACAATCGGTTGAGCATCACCATCGCGGCCTAAACCTGCGCTTGGGTCACCCAAGCCAGTGTTCGCGCCACCAAGATCTACACCACCAATGTCAAGATTAAATGACACTGCATCATCAGACGATTGAGGTTCCCGGGGAGGACTCTCAGGCGGCTGCTCTGGCGGCTCCGGAGGAGGCGGCGGCGTACGGCGACGCGTCGACTCTTCCGATTCCGGTGGTGCACCGACAATATCGATCGTAGCAGGTGCTTCAGGCGGCTCTGCCCGCTGCGCTCCACCACTGATCAAAAATGCCATAAAGACAAACAGCAGGAAGGTAACAGCAGCGCCTAGTAGTATTGATACTAAGATGCGTACCATAATTAATCGTTCTCCGCTGCTATCGAAATTTGGGCAATGCCTGCTTCTTTAATTTGGTCCATCACCTTCACGACAATACCATGACGGGCATTTTCGTCTGCTTGAATAACCACCATATCGGTAGGCTGTTCAGCAAGGAGACGTTCCAAGTTAGCGGCAACCCGCTCAACGTCGACCTGGCGGCGATCCATCCATACTTCACCGTTTTCACGGATAGCAATAAAGATGTTGGCCGAAGGTTTCTGAGTCGCTTGTGCTGCTTCAGGACGATTAACATCGATACCTGCTTCTTTCACAAACGATGTTGTAACGATGAAGAAGATCAACATGATGAAGACGATATCGAGCATCGGCGTCATGTCTAGTGTTGCTTCTTCCTCTTCGCGTAAACGTTTACGTGCCATAATTCTTCTCTCTTAATGATGAGGCAGACTATCAATTAATTGCTCTTTTGCTGCTTTCGCACGCGCATCTAAGCGCTGAGCAAAGAACATACCTGATAGTGCTGCAACCATTCCCGCCATAGTCGGAATTGTTGCCATGGAGATACCACCAGCCATAAGACGTGGGTTACCTGTACCTTGCACCGCCATAATTTCAAATACAGCGATCATACCAGTAACCGTACCAAGTAGACCGATTAACGGACAAATGGCAATCATTGTCTTTAGCAGCAGCATCCGCGCTGACAGTTTTTCGGACGCTTCGGAAACCCATGCATCACGGATTCTATGTGCGTACCAGGAGGTGGTGTCTTGCCGGGCGTTCCACTCCTTGATGATGCGATCCCGCTCCTTCGGGAACACACCAAGGAGATACCACCAACGCTCGACCATTACGATCCACATGATCAATAGCGCGATGAACACCATGTATAAAACGTCACCACCTGTGCCAATAAAATCCCTGACAGTTTCCCATAGTCCCATCAGGTACAATTGCATAGCTTACGCTCCCTTCTTCTCTGCGTGAGAAGCGACGATGCCAGCTGCCTGCTCATCAAGAATGTGCAGAATTGATTTGCTCTTCGAAGCCACAATTGAGTGGATAACGATAAGCGGTAGTGCTGCAATTAGACCCATCGCAGTGGTCACAAGTGCCATTGAGATGTCACCTGCCATGATCCGCGGGTCACCAGTACCGAATAGCGTGATTGATTGGAAGGTACCAATCATACCAACTACCGTACCTAACAGACCCATAAGCGGTGCGATTGCTGCAAGGATCTTGATGATGTTTACACCCGCTTCAACTTTCGGCGTTTCACGAAGGATCGCTTCGTCAAGTTTCAGCTCAAGGTTTTCAACGTCAGTGCTTGGGTTCTCATGATACACCTTCAAGATACGACCCAGTGGGTTCTTGTCTGAAGGATTCTGAGGGTTCTTCAGCTGACGACGGATTGCACCACCGACTGCAGTCAAGGTCACTAACTTGTAGATTGCGATGATGAAACCAAGGATTAGTACGACAGTAATCGCATAACCAACGGTTTGACCTTGGTGATAACGCTCAGACAACGTTGCTTTCTGCGTTAACAAGCTCAAGATCTGACCACGTGAAGGGTCAACGAAGACACCGGCAAAGCCAGAGTTGGTGTTTTCGAAGTTAGACGCTGCACGTAAGATGTGACCAGCTGGTTGACGAGCAATCGGCTGAATTTGCTGAGTTGCGTCGTTGTACAGTAGGTATTCACCGTCAGAAATAAGGTTGAATGCACCGATACGAATTACGTCACGAACTTCTGAACCACCGTCAAGCAGGGTTACTTCGCCTTGATAGCGAGCAACTTTACCTGATTCAGTCATTTCAGTCAGAAGGGCCAACCACAACTCTTCCAATTCACCAATGTTCGGTAACTCACGCGCTTGCGCTAAGCTTTCCAACACTAAGTGACGGTCTGGGTACTGCGCACTAACAATTGAAGTCGAGATACGACCAATTGTGTCAGACGCTGCACCACGGATTACACCGAAGATCTCACCTAAAGTACCGACCATGTTATCGAGTTCGGTTTCTTTGTTGGCGATGTTGATTTCGTTTTGTGCGTATTCTTCTTGCAGACGCGTGCTGCGTTGCTGCTCGTTACGCAATTGTTGTTGTGCTTGACGCAACAAAGCTTGCTTGTCTGCACGATCGCTCATGAACTCACGCTCACGGGCTTCGTCGATACGCTGCATTGCTGCACGTTGTTGCTGAACTTGTTGCAACAACTGGTCAAGTGAACGGGCTTCTTGTGCTGATGCACCGAAAGCTGCTGATGCCGCAAGGGTTAAACCAGCCGCGGCAACCATAAGGTTTTTAACTACTTGTTTCATTCTGCATTCTCCGCGGCAAAGATTGGCAGACGCACCACGTCATACGCAGTTTGGCGACGTGACATACGGATAGCTTGTGTTAACGGGCTCAGGAACGAGTCATCAACGCGTGTCCATTCACGAGCACTGTTGTCCCACAACCATGCATTACGCATATCAAGCGATTGTGCTAAGAATGCAACACGGCCAAGGTGGAAATAGTCTACTGCGATGTCTTGTCCGCCGTAACTCAGGGTACCCTGATACGCGATTAGACCAACGCCGTAATCCATTTCGATTTGGTATGCTTCAACGATCTGACGGAACTTCTCAGAGTCAGTCACGTTTGAACGAGTCATTAGGTCACGTAGACGCTCAACTCGACGCTCCCGCTGTTCACGGTGAATTGGAATATCCAGCTGAACGAATTCGTCTAATGAGTCGATCATTTTGTACATCAATGGAACCACGCCTTGACGTGTTTCTTCGATGCCGTCGATCTGACGCTGTAACGAATCAAGCGTGGCATTCTGGTCATCAACCAGAGCTTGAACGTGATCGTTATAAAGTTTCAGCGCTTCGAATTCCGCAACAACTGCACGGTATTCACCGAGTAGTTCGCGGCTTTGCTCGAACAAAGAGTCGATACGCTCTTGAGAGGCAACCTGAGCGCGGTTTGTTTGTGTTTGCTCAGCTTGTAACTGTGACAGAGTCGGATTGTTAGCAGACGCTAGTCCTACTCCTGTCAGCGCCATCACACCTACCACGGCGGCAGCGATTTTGCTTCGTTTGATTACTGTGGTCATAGTTCCCAACCAATTTGACTTAACTTCATCCATTGCTTACGAGGTTTAGAACAAAATTGCGAACATCACCTAGTAAAGCTAAGGACCCAGTTGTGTGAGTGATGAAAAAGGTTTTTCTACACCAAATATACGCTATTTCGCGAAAATAGCATTGTCTGAATACTCCCATGAACCCGCCAAGCCTGTCAACCGGGCTTTTTCAATCAATTTACCCTTGTCCTGACGTTCTGACAAAAATGTATTGATTTCACCCTGTTTTTTCTTTGTTCCGAGCACCAATGACAGGAATTTCGAGTAAATTCACAGGGGATAGTTCAAATTTTGTCCAGAACAAAGTGTAAAGGTCGTCTAGCTACTTATCTGGTAGGAGCACTTGTACAACTGTCGGCAATGAATTTCTTATTCGATAAAAAAACCGGCCCAAAACGGGGCCGGTTTATCGCTTTACTGTTCTAACTTAACTCGCTCAGCGAGCAAGTGCTTAGAAACGTTGCGTGTAACGAACGTAAGTAATACGACCGAACGCGTTGTAAAGGTTGAAGTTGTAGCCACGGCCACCGAAACCGTACTCTGAACCGTCAATCACGTCAATCTTCGGCAGTTTTTCGAAGATGTTCTGTGCACCAACAGTCACACGACCGTTCCAAGGTGTATTGTAGCTTAACTGTAGATCGTGAGTTGTCCACGTGCCCCAGTTACCACAACGTGCAGTAGTTACACTTGCACCAGCATCGGTACAGTTCGGGAAGACACCGTCCGCGTTACGTGCTTCAACGAAGGTATACTGAGTACCGATTACGTTGATGTTCCACGCTGCGGTGAAGTCACCCCAAGTGTACTGGTTCTGTAACGTGATACGCTGTTGTGGTAAACCACGATCTTTCACTTCGTTACGACCACCATCAGTTTTGTAATCGATGATGTGTGACACGTTCAAGTTCGAGGTCAATGCGCCCATGTCACCAAAGTCGAACTGCGTACGAACGTTGATGTCGAAACCAGAAGTTTCTAGGGTACCTGCGTTACCGAAACCAGCGTCGATGCGCGTGATACGACCGTCAGAACCACGAGTTACACCAAGACCTTCTGGAATTGGATCGCCAGCCATTTCTGCGTCGATCAGGTCCTGAGAGGTGTATGAACGGATACGATCATCGATTTCGATGTTGTAGTAGTCCACAGTGAAGTTCAACCACTCAATCGGCTGATATGCTACGCCGAGCGAGTACTGAGTTGACGACTCAGAGCTTAAGTCAGGGTTAGCAATGTAGAACGCATTGATCTGACACGCCGCTGCTGGGTCACCTGATAAGATCTCACAAGTCACTGGATCGCGCACTGAGTCTGCTGAGAACGAGGTTAACTGGGTTAACACGTCAAGCGTCGGTGCACGGAAACCTAAGCCGTATGAACCACGAATCAATAAGTTGTCCATTGGCTGCCAGCGCAAGCTCACTTTTGGTGAGAAGTCTGAACCATAGTCAGAGTAGTCATCGAAACGACCAGCAACAGACATTTCTAGATCATAAGTTAGCGGTGCTAAGATCTCGAAGTATGCTGCAGTAACGTCACGGCCACCACCAGCAGAACTACCGGCAGAACCACCGACAAGGCCAGCTTCTGACTGTGAGTCGTACTTATCTTGATAACGTTCGTCACGACGCTCAACACCCACGAAACCTTGCATCATACCGCCGCCGATTTCAGTAATTTCGAAACCAGCAGAAGCGTAGATTTCATCGATATCGAAGGTAGAGATACGAGAAATAGTTACCACACCTGCAGACAGAACGTCTTGTGGGTTGTTCGATGGGTTCTGGATGTCATAACCGAAACGGCAAGACGCGTCGAAAGAACCATCAGAACAGTAGCCAGGGTTAAAGTCATTTACGTTTGCCCAAGCTGTTGCGGCAGCTAGATAGCCATTACCGATATCTGATGTTTTGTTACGTACGCGGCGAACACCAAAGTCTAGGTCAAAGCCACCCACACGACCTTCAGCACCGACTAAGAAGTCAACGTTTTCGTTGTCTACTTCGCTGTCACGGTTACCCATGGCGGCGAAACGGTGATAGAAGAATACAGGCTGCGGCGCGCCAACAAGACCAGCATCAAATGGAACGCTGTTCGGGTTACGTGGGTCATACATCCACGCGTTCGGGTTCGTTGGGTTGTTGTAGCTGTTTTCAGGAGTAACCAAGCTCGGGTAGAAACCGTTGGTATCCGGTGCTGGAGCGTAACGACCAAACGAGCTAGTGCGCGCGATATTCGCGTTTGAATATAAGCGCCAGTCGTTATTGATGTCGTGTTGAACCTTAATAAACAAAGCTTCGTTCGACGTTGATGCTTCGTTCGCGTTAGTCGCGTTAAAGTTATATTGGCAACGTTCGAAGCCGCTTACCGTGATGTTGAAGAAGTTATCTTCAGCACAGCCACCTGGAACTTCTTGGATTGGGCCTGAGTTGGCGCCGAACCAGTTGTTACCGTAGACCGATGAACCCGGTTGTACCCAGTGATAATCGCGCTCGAAAATGATTTCACGCTTGTTCCACGACACACCGCCGATGACGCTAGTGGTGTCTGAAGACGCGCCAAATACGGCAGAACCGTTCTCACGATCACCGCCGTCAGAAGGAACTGAAACTTGGCCAGCACCAATCGTTAACTCAGCGCCGTTGAAGTCACGACGAGTGATAACGTTGATTACACCACCGATTGCGTCTGAACCGTAAACCGCTGACGCACCGTCAGACAGGATTTCGATACGCTCAATCGCACCCATCGGGATTGAGTTTAAATCTTGTGATGAACCGGTTGAAGGCGACATAGTTAAACGACGGCCGTCAACAAGTACAAGTGTACGGCTCGCACCGAGACCACGCATGTTCACCTGGCTCACACCTTGAGCAGAAGAACCTGATTGTGGACGGAAAGAACCAGCACTGTTAAAGGTTGTGTTACGGATAAGGTCTGCAGCTGAAATCTCACCAGACAGTTCGATCGACTGACGGTCGATTACTGTAACTGGCAGTGCGCCTTCCATGTCAGTACGCTGAATACGCGAACCGGTGACTTGGATACGCTCAACACGCTCTGCTGCTTCTTCTTCCTGCTCTTGGTCCTGAGCTGACGCGATGCCAGTCATTGCCGTTGCAGTGGCACCGAACATCAGTGCCAAGCGAATAGATTTCGCCAATTTATTGTTGGTGTACATGTAGTTTCTCCCTGGATCACATTTTGTGATTTTTGGGTTTAGTTTGCCTCGAAGCAAGACAAACAGGTCGGAACCTCAAGGCTCCTGTTGCTCTAAATTTTTTTACTTTTTCAAACACTTCGAAACTGAAGCGGCTCAAAAGTACACAAGGTTGTAACAAACTCTGTGAGAGCAGAGAAGTGTCAAATTGTCGCAAATATGTGATTTAATCGTGCACTTTCTGCGTCTCAACGCTTTGACTATATCAAAACGTATAAGGGATGCAAGGGTAAATTGACCTTTTTACGCAACGTTTGTGATTAATTTGTGAGTACGAAAAAGGAAATATGCGACTTTACTGTTATATTTAGTCAAAAACGGCGCCTCTTTAGCGCCGTTTCTGAGACTCGGTTAGGGTCGATAAAGGGCTTGGACTAGCGCGGTAAGCTGCTCTTGGACGGCGTTACTCATAAATCCGTACAAGGGTGATGAAGGGTCTAAGCGAAGCAAGGAATAGGCATTTTTTTCTGCTTCAGCAAGATAATCGTTAATCTCCGTGCTTCGGGTCTTGAAAAGCCCTTGGTCAAACCATTCTTCGTTTAACTCTGGAGGAAAGCGCTGCGCGCGCTCGCGCAATTGCGCGAACACGGCTTCAGTCTTTCCTTGCGTTTCATCGAGACCGGAAAACATCTATATGCCTCTTCTTAATTTATCCCGGACATTGGCCGGTAAATTAGGTAAAGTCGACTTTGGAACCAAATACGTCGCCAAGTTCATAAAATCAGCAAAAATCCGGTTCTTCTCGGTGGTCTTTTTCAAGTACTCATGCCCTGACGAACCGCCTGTACCGATCTTTGAGCCAAGCATACGTTGTACCATCATCACGTGCCGATAGCGCCAAATGGTTAGGTTTTCATCAATATCTGCAAGTGAATCAAGCACTTGATAAGGCAAGTTAAATGCGGGCTCTTCGCGATACAAATGGATAAACAAAGCCGCTTGCAAGGCGCGTTGGGATAAGCGAACACGACCGGCGGCACGCATTTCTTCGTAGAGTTCACTATCGAATAAAGCGGCAAAGTTGGCCCGCGTACTCGCCAATTCTTTCAGCTCTGTTTCGACTTCTTCTGCACTTAGTAACGGATTGCCTCGGACAATACCCTCGTCCTGCTCGAGCTGTGACTCAATTGCGCGCTGATAATGCTGCCAGAAACTGAAGTTCTCTTGCTCTAAGAACGGCATCCTCGCCAGCCAAGCATCCACTAAAGTGAACAAGTCCGGTTGCTCTTCCAATCCAGCCAAATAGGAACGATCGTCATCATTGATGCGGTTATAAAATGACGCTTGATCAAAGGCGATACGTTTGTCGCGCTTGACCCCTAATGAAATTTCGATTTCTTTAAATTGAATACTTTGAAAGCCGGAGGCCGGCACCAAGTAGTCACGAAACTCGAGAAATTCCTGAGCTGTCATGGTCTCCATGACGTCAATTTGCTGGTTGAGTAAATTTTGGATGGTCACGACGCGTTGCAAGCGATGCACCAGCGTCATCAATTGCTCGTCGGCGATGCTGCTTTGCTTAAAGATTGACAATACTGAGCGCAGCTCATGAATAATCTGCTTAAACCAGAGCTCGTAAGCTTGGTGAACAATGATAAAAAGCATTTCTTCGTGCGCTTCTGCCCCATATTTTGGGCTGACTGGTTGCTGTGATGACAACAATCGATCCAAACCGAGATAGTCACCGTAATACACAGGGTCGTAAGTTTTCTTCATGCCGCCGGAGCCTTTTATATTTTTTATAGTATTTTATATGATTCAGTGCTTGTTACATTCTGACACATAGAGCGTAACAGAATTGCAACATATTGCATAACACTCAACACGCGCTAAAGCTTCGTATTTGACGACATCTCTAACGCTCGAATACGCTCTGCCAGTTCACAATTAATCCGCGTACTCACTTGTTTTTCCTCACCTTGCCGACAAATGAAGCCATTGAGGAAGTCGATTTCGGTGCGCCTCCCTGCCTCAATATCTTGTAGCATACTACATCGATTCCCTGCAGTTGCTCGGATGACTTCATGCACTTGCGCTTCCAGCTCTTCAGCAACCAGCTCAGCGTTGAGATTTGCAATTTCCGCGCATACAGCACGAATCTGCGCGCGAGACGTTTCACAGCGCAGCACACCGTTACTACTTTGTGCCAACGTCGCCAACGGGTTAATTGCACAATTAATGGCGAGTTTATGCCACCGCCGCAACGAAATCTCTTCCGTCCACGTCAATGGCGGAAAAGCATCGGCTAGTGCAGAGAACCATTTTGGTTGAGCAGCAGTCTGCCTTGCTCCGAGCCAACTCTGACCAAGCCCCGCTAAGATGGAGTGATATCGATCTTGGCGCCACGCGCCGTGCGTGGTGACCAAATCATAAACCTGCCAGTCTGGATGTTGTTGAATCAGTTCGTCAGCTGCACCCATGCCATTATGACTCACGATAAGTTGCGCCTGTTTTGGTAGGCCTTCATCAATAAGTTGTAATAGCAGCGGTTCGAGCTGCCATGCTTTGACGAATATTAGCCAAACAGCATCTGTGCCAGCAGCTCCTGCATCCTGACATACAGCTAGCGAGCAGGTTGAAGTATGATCATGCACTGAAGTTTTAACTTCAATCTGCGTTTGTTGCCGATCACGGACGTAGAGCTGAACGTCTTGACCAGCACGGGACAGCGCTGTGGCCCATTGCGAGCCTAAAGCACCAGTGCCAACCACAACCCAGCGGGTCACGGCAGTTCACCATTTTCGCGGTCCCATGCCGCTTGGCGCGCTCGGTTATCGTCTTCGAGTTTCTGTACATCACGACGAATCGCCCACAAAAACAGTAAACTTGGAATTACCATGACCGTCGTCAGCAAGAAGAACAACGCCCAGTTCCCATTCAGCCAATCGACGACGACACCGCTGTATGCCGCCAAGACGGTACGACCGAGGGTGCCTATTGACGCCATCAGTGCATATTGTGTGGCAGTAAATGCACGATTGGCGAGCAAACTAATTAAGGCAACAAACGCGACAGTCGACCATGCGGAGGTAAACCCGTCGGTGATCACCGCGGCAAGCAGTAGCGCTTTATTCGGGCCCACCAAGGCCAGCGCCGAAAACAGCAAGTTACTTGCCGCCATCGCACTGCCACCGATAAACAGCCCTTTTAAGATGCCAATGCGCATGGTCACATAAGAGCCTATCAGAGCGAACGCAATGGTCACCCACCAGTTCACTAGCTTCGAGTACAGTCCAATCTCTGCATTGGTAAAGCCGACCTCTTGGTAAAACACAATCGACATGCGACCAAGAAATGCTTCACCAACCTTGAACAAGAGCACGAACAACAAAATGGACAAAGCAAAGCGTGGGCCGTTGCGGCGGAAGAATTCCGCCAACGGCTCGACTAAGGTCACCACCAACCACGCAGTCGTGCGATGACTGATACCAATCCGAAGTGACTGCATGTGCTTCTGCGCGGGAGGCGTTTCGCGATTAAAATGCAGTAGAATTTTTGCCAAGGGATATAACACCAAAGCAAATAAAACCATCCACATTAGCCAACCCACAATACCTGGCAATCCGCTCAAGGCTGCATTTAAATGTGCAACTGCTCCACTAAATGCGGCGATGACTAAGCCGAGCAAGCCTATTGCCAAAGCCATCAATGCGAGCATCCGTTTTGGCTCGGCGGCGGCCGCTTGTTGATAGTGAAGTTCTGCTTCGCGTTGCTGTGCGCCTCGCGAGGTCTTCGGCTCTTGTGCCAACCAAACCCCAGCACTCAGCAACAACATCATCGCTGCGAGAATCTGATAGACCTCAGGCCACGCCATGCCTTGCAATAGAAAGGCAAACGTTGTCGACGTTGACGTGTCGGTTAAAAAGAAAGGCAAAGCCCCCAGCCCGGCAAAACCAGTCCACCAACCCGCTGTTGCCATCGCCGCAGCTGCCGACTGAACGCGTGCCTCGTGCTCACCGACGGAGTCGATCCGGTAAGCATCGATGGCAATATCCTGAGTCGCAGAAAAAATAGCAATGGTTAACGCCACTATTCCGGCGAGGCGTAAACTTTCAGTGAAGTCGATCTGTGCGAGGACAAAACATGCAGCAGCAACGCCCATTTGGCAAAACAAAATCCAACCACGGCGGTGACCTAGCCAGTCACTGAGTATCGGTATCTTGATTCGATCGACTAATGGCGACCACAGAAAGTTAACTGAGTAGGCCGCAAAAACTGCGCCGAAAAATCCAATAGTGGCACGGGTAAAGCCCATTTCGTTGAGCCAGGCGGTCATTGACGAACCAATCATGACCCAAGGGTAACCACTAGCCATTCCCAAAAGAAAAATAGTTAGTAGCCGCCGCTGACTATAAAACTTAACAATGTTGCCCCAACCAACTGGTGCCCGGCTGATGTCACCGGTACGCCCGGTTTGCGGATTTGGCTCTGCCACGAATTAGTCTACCTTTTCTTCCGGCAACAGCTCGACGCTTAGTAACACGAGTGGCTCCACTGGCACGTCAGGAAAATTCGCCTCTTCATTAAAGTCAGTTTCAACCGCCATCATTTCGCGCAGTAATTCTTCGTTTTCGATCACTCGGCCAAACACAGCATAACCCCAGCGGCGTGGATTGGGGTTGAGGCTGTCATTGTCATTGGTATTGAAATAAAACTGACGACGCGCTGAATGAGGATCCTGTTGACGCGCCATGGCAATGGTTCCGAATCGATTCGGTAAGCCATTGCCTGACTCATTGATCACAGTGTCGCCTTCAGGTAGAGGTGTCCAGTCTGCTTCATAACCTCCGCCTTGGACGACAAAGTTGTCAACCACACGATGGAAAAGAGTATTGTTATAGCTGCCTGAAACAGCGTGTTGAAGGAAGTGTTCCACAGTCACTGGCGCGCGCCAGCGATCCAATTCAACAACCATCTCGCCCATACTGGTCGTAAATTTCACTCGCGGATAGAGATTGTCCTTCTGCGTGTCAGCCGTTGCCGGAAAAACAGCGACGGCTAGTATCGAAATAAATGCAAATAACCATGTTTTCATAATTGTCCTCGTTATCGCGTGGATTGTTGAATAAGCCATTGCTGCAATTCATCATCATTCAGCATTTGCGTCAATGTATCGGCTAAACCTTGATTGAAACTCGTCTGCATCCGTTGGTAATCAGGGGCAGAAAGCGGCGCGCCCGTTACAATAGTCTGATAACGCCGAATAATGGACTGGTTCTGATGCTCACCTTCGAGACGCAATGAAATATTGTGATTGGTTTGATAAGTGCGATCGATATGTTCAACGCGAATCAATGCATCTTCGATATATAACGTCATTTTAATCGGCGATTGCGCTGAGAATAACCAATAGGAACTCAATTCTCTACTGATCAGAGTAGCCAGAGGGCTAGCGGTCGTGGCAAACTCTGCATGATCCTGATGATGTTCCACGCGCAACACATGACTGTGTGTACGCTGGTCCTTTATCTCCATACGAACAGGTGGTAATTGTTGTCCGCCAGATGCTTCGAGCGACGCTATATTAACGTTGAGCACATCGGGCACCCTTGGTGTTGCATTACAACCCGACAACAAAAAAACCAACATGCACACAGCGAACAATCCACGCATAAGACTTGCCCTTTTCGAATGACTTCGTTTTCTTATGGGCAATAAAGGTATACGATTGTTACTGTAGAGTCACGCGCTGCACCGTTAAATCAGCGCAAAAGTATTTAAGGTAGTGTTCATGAAATTTGCAGAAATCACCGGTTGGGGTAAATGTGTACCACCCGCAGTCATGACCAACAATGACTTGGCCACATTTTTAGAGACATCCGATGAATGGATTCGCACCCGAACGGGGATCGAAGAGCGGCGCGTTAGTGCCGTCGGAACTTCAGCATTAGCCACGGTTGCCGCGCGCAATGCCTTAGCTGCTGCCGATTTGGATCCATTAGAAATTGATCTGATTATCGTCGGCACCTGTACTGCCGATGAAATCATTCCTAATGTCGCGTCAAAGGTTCAGCAAAATATCGGCGCTAAGAACGCCGCGGCGTTTGACTTGAATGCGGCTTGCAGCAGTTTTTTCTATGCCATGCACTTTGCAACCTCGAGCATTCGCATTGGCATGCATAAGAAAGTGCTGATTATTGGCGCCGAGCGCCTAACTCGTATTCTCGATTGGACCAAGCGCGAAAGCGCGGTGTTGTTTGGTGATGGCGCCGGTGCCATGGTCCTCGAGGCGTCGGACAACCACGCCGGTTTACTCGCCTCCAAGGTAAGCTGTGATGCCGATGCGCGCGACGTGCTGTCACTCGACTTCGGCATGAGTTTCGATCGTTATAATTTTGATGGCGTTATGCCGTTTAACTTTATTGGCCAAGAAATCTTCAAACGCGCAGTCAAAGGCATGAGCGCGGCAGTCGAGGCGGTGTTTCAAGAGACAGGCCTGAGTGTCGACGATATCGACGTGCTGATTCCGCACCAAGCAAACAAACGCCTGATCGATTTTCTCGCGAAAATGTGCAAAGTACCCGAAGAAAAAACCATGGTGAATATTCAGAAATATGGTAATACCTCTTCCGCCACGTTACCTATCGCATACACGGAAGCGCTGGAAACCGGCATAGTCAAACCGGGCGACTCGATTATTTCCGCAGTCTTCGGTGGTGGCTTAACCTGTGGTGCAGGTCTGATTAAATGGGGCGAGCGTGTCACGCCGTTACAGAATAACCAGATCACCCTCGAGCAAGGCGCAGACCAAAGTGCCCTCGACCTGATTCTGCCGTTGTATGAGGGCGCAAAAGCAGCGCTCGACAAAGCAGCCAAAAACGAGGCTTAATTCCGCGTAACACATCGCAAAAGGCAGCTCCACGGAGCTGCCTTTTTGTTATTTCCGCGCCTAGGCGCTCACGCGCAAGCGAACCTTACCGTTTACGCTGTGCCTTTTCGGCAATTATCGCTTGGGTCTCCGCACTGGCCAGCACGGTCAAAAAGTCTTTTAACTCACGCTGAATCCGCTCTGGTACCCCTTCCGGCTGCACTTTCATAAGCTTTTTACTCAACCGCAATGAACGCACTGGCTTCGCCGCCAAACGCGCGCTGACATCCGCTATCGTCGCCGTCAATTCGTTGGCCGCTACCACCTGATTCACCATATTGAATTCATAGGCTTGTTGCGCGTCAATCGTCTCAGCCAACAAGAGTAGCTCTGCTGCCTTTAAGTGCCCGCACAAGGCTGGTAATAACTGACTTGAACCCGCTTCTGGCACAAGGCCCATATCCACAAACGGCATGACAAACTTAGTGCCTTCAGCAGCGTAAACGAGGTCGCAATGCAGTAATAAGGTTGTACCTATACCTACCGCAGCACCCTGCACTGCAGCGACGACTGTCACATCGACAGTGGCAATTGTATTGAGGAATTGGAACACTGGCGAGTCTGCCTTCAACTCACCATGACGCAGAAAATCTCCGAGATCATTACCCGCACAGAATAAATCTCCCGCGCCGCTAATCACCACCGCCGCAATGTCATCCCGGCTATTGGCGTCGCGCAGGGCTTGGGTCATCACTGCATACATGTCTTGGGTTAATGCGTTTTTCTTTTCCGGTCGATTCAATTGTACCGTGAGAATTTTATTCGCTTCGGTAACAATCACATGTTCGCTCATGGCTGATTCCTCGTTATTGTGCTCAAAGACGATCGCGTCTCTCAAACAACTAATTTGCTTGTGACAGCACCATAACACTGGTCAGTCCAGATAAACAAGAAGGATTTCAATCAGGGGGAATAGAACATAAAGTGTAGAAAGGTGATGACCCCACCAGCCGCACCCCGGCACACATTACCCCAACTACGGCTGCTCCCTTCCGGGCCTGACCGGGTTCGCTGGTTCATGTTGCGAGGGGACCAATGGGGTCACCGCGGCGAATTATGCTTGAAAGCGGCACTAAACTCAACCTCACTCATGCAAACTCCGCCTAACTGGCGAAAAAGCCACCAGTGTTTATTTGTCTTCGATAAATTCAACCACTTCGAGACCAAAACCCGACAGTGCTGAGTATTTGCGTGGCGAGCTAAGTAAGCGCATTTGGTGCACCCCAAGATCAGCCAAAATTTGCGAGCCAACGCCGACATTGCGCGACTCTTTACTCTTCGTAGCCGAACGCTGAACTTCGCCTTTATCTTCTTGCTCAAAGAAGCGAACCTGCTCAATCAGGTCTTGCGGGCTTTGCTGCTTACTCAACAAGACAAACACCCCACCTTCTTCAGCAATTTTGCGCATGGCCCTATACAGTGGCCAGCTGCGGCGACTTGCTCGCTCGGTTGCCAGTAAGTCATTAAAGTTGTCTTGTAAATGCACCCGCACTAGTGTCGGCTGATCGCCCTGCACTTCGCCGCTGACAAGCGCAAAATGTACTTGTCCATCAACTGTATCTTGGTAGGTCACAAGGTCAAATTCACCGTACGCGGTCGGTAATTTACACTGCCCTACGCGCTCTACTGTGTGCTCTTGCATCGAACGATATTCAATTAAATCAGCAATGGTGCCAATTTTAATGTCATGCTCAGCAGCAAATTTCTCAAGATCTGGACGACGCGCCATGGTGCCGTCTTCATTGAGAATCTCAACAATCACTGCCGCTGGTTCATAGCCCGCTAAACGCGCAAGGTCACAACCTGCTTCGGTGTGCCCAGCACGGTTCAATACACCGCCTTGACGGGCCTTCAACGGGAAGATATGGCCTGGCATGACGAGGTCCGTCGGCTTTGCATCCGCTGCAACGGCTGCAAGCACAGTTTTTGCCCGGTCACTCGCAGAAATACCTGTCGTTACTCCATGCGCCGCTTCAATCGACACGGTAAAGTTGGTCGCATACGGCGAGTTGTTCTGACCGACCATGAGTGGCAGGCGCAATTGCTGACAACGATCTTCAGTCAGCGTTAAACAAATCAGACCGCGACCATAGCGCGCCATGAAGTTAATCGCTTCTGGCGTCACACACTCGGCCGCCATAATTAGGTCACCTTCGTTTTCCCGATCTTCATCATCCATGAGAATGACCATCTTGCCCGCTTTCATATCGGCAATAATTTCGGCCGTACTATTCAAAGTCGACATGCTACTTCACCCTCATTTATCTGTCGCGCCCCTAGGACGCATGGTAATTTTTAAGTCTGGGCCCACTTGCTCACAAGCGCTAATCTGCCATTCTTGCACAGCGGCCATACTTGCCGGCGACGCCATGGTCAACAATTCTTTCGCTGTAGAACCCAAGAATTTTGGAGCTTGATACAAAATCAGTTCGTCCACTAGACCTGCTTCAAGCAATGCGCCCGACAAACGCGCGCCACTCTCTACCCAGACCGAATGAATATTCGCGTCGGCCAGTTTCGCGAGTAAAGCAGGTAACGACACCTTGCCGTTCTGCGCTGCGGGCACAATAATTTCCTGCGCATGCGATGGTAAAGCAACGTCGAGTACTTGCGTACGTACGATCCAAACTGGATTTTGGTCTTGGAAAATACGAGCACTCGCTGCAATTTCACCACGATGATCAATAATCACCCGCAAAGGTTGGCGAACCTGCTGCGGCGCTATACCTGCTTGCGGTGCAAAAGCCTGCATGGCCTTTTTCACCTGCGGCGACAGCTGTTCACTGCCGCGCAGCTGCTCAGCCTGAGGCTGCGGAACTTGATAAATCACGTCGTCTGGAAAATCTTCAATGCGCACATTCAAACTTGGGTCATCGGTTAAAACCGTACCCGCGCCGGATAGTATGGCCCCCGCTTGGGCACGGCCAACTTGCACGTCACGGCGCGCCTGTGGCCCAGTAATCCATTTACTTTCGCCCGAGGCCAACGCAGTTTTACCGTCGATTGACGCAGCCAGTTTCACTTGCACCAAGGGTCGCTGTTTTGCCACCTTGGTAAAAAAACCCGCCGAAACGGCAAAAGCCTGCTCACCCATGAGGCCAACGTCGACCTGAATGCCAGCGCTGCGCAATAGCGCGATACCACGACCGGACACTGCCGGAAATGGGTCTTGCATCGCCACAACCACACGTGCAACGTTTGCCTTGACTAAGGCTTCGGCACAAGGTGGCGTCCGGCCATGATGGCTACAGGGTTCTAATGTTACATAAGCGGTTGTGCCGTGCGCTCGTTCACCCGCTGCTCGCAGTGCAAAGACTTCCGCGTGCGGGCCGCCGGCGCGCTCGTGAAACCCCGCACCGACAATGCATTGACGCCACTGCTCGGAACCCGCATGTTCTTCAACCTGTTCCGATGCAACCAGCACACAGCCAACATTTGGATTCGGATGTGTGGTAAAACGCCCTCGAGCGGCAAGCTCGAGGGCGTATTGCATAAAAAACTGATCTGCAGGGCTAAACGATTGATTAGTCATCTAAACGCGCAATTTCCTCACCGAATTCACGAATATCCTCAAACGAACGATACACCGACGCAAAACGAATGTAAGCGACTTTATCGAGCAGTTTGAGTTGATCCATAACTAACGAACCAATCAACTTGCTTGACACTTCGCGCTCACCCGTTGCCCGTAATTTCGATTTAATTCGGTTGATGGTTTGTTCCATTGCTTCCAAACTCACCGGCCGCTTCTCGAGCGAACGGAGTAAACCGGCACGCAGTTTATCTTCGTTAAAGGGTTCGCGGGCGCCATTACTTTTGATCACCCGCGGCATCACCAACTCAGCACTTTCAAAGGTGGTGAAACGCTCTTTACACGCATTGCACTCGCGCCGACGCCGCACGGACATGCCGTCAGCGACTAACCGCGAGTCGATCACTTTCGTGTCTTGTTCGTCACAAAATGGACAATGCATAGCAACCCTCGTGCCGTTTCCTTCAATTTTTTAGCTTAAGCGTAAACCGGGAACCGTGCGCATAACGCTTTCACTTCATCACGAACACGCGCTTCGACGCTTTCGCTGCTGCCTGTGGCAACCGCATCTAACACGTCACAAATCCAGTTCGCCACTTGCTCCGCTTCCGCCTCATTGAAACCACGACGAGTAATCGCAGGGGTACCTAAGCGCAAACCAGAGGTCACAAACGGTGAGCGTGGGTCGTTCGGCACAGAGTTTTTGTTCACGGTAATGTAAGCACGGCCAAGCGCTGCATCAGCATCTTTACCGGTAATGTCTTTGTCGATCAAATCAACCAAGAACAAGTGGTTTTCGGTGCCGTTCGAGACGATTTTATATCCGCGCTCCTGCATCACACGAACCATCGCTTTGGCGTTTTTCAGCACTTGCTTCTGGTATTCTTTAAACTCAGGCTGTAGCGCTTCTTTAAAGGCCACTGCTTTCGCTGCAATGACGTGCATCAGTGGGCCACCCTGGTTGCCCGGGAACACCGCACTATTCAATTTTTTGTGTAACTCTGGGTCGTCTTTACCCGACAAAATCAAACCAGAACGCGGGCCGGCTAACGTTTTGTGGGTGGTGGTGGTGACCACGTCCGCGATTGGCACTGGGTTTGGATACAAACCAGCCGCGACTAAACCAGCCACGTGCGCCATATCGACTAACAAATAAGCGCCCACTTCGTCAGCGATTTCGCGGAATTTCTGCCAGTCGACAATACCTGAATACGCTGAGAAGCCAGCAATAATCATTTTTGGCTTATGCTCATGGGCCAGCTGACGCACTTGGTCATAGTCGATTTCACCAGTCGCATCGTTCAAACCATACTGCACGGCATTGTAATTAATGCCCGAGAAGTTCACATGCGAACCGTGGGTTAAGTGACCACCATGGGCCAAACTCATGCCTAAGACCGTGTCGCCTGCTTTACACAGCGCCATGAACGCTGCCGTGTTGGCTTGCGAGCCGGCGTGTGGCTGGACGTTCGCATACGCTGCACCAAATAATTCTTTGGCACGCTCAATCGCTAAATTTTCAGCAATGTCGACATACTCGCAACCGCCATAGTAGCGCTTGCCTGGATAGCCTTCCGCATATTTGTTGGTTAACTGCGAACCTTGTGCTTCGAGAACACGCGGGCTGGTGTAGTTTTCTGACGCAATTAATTCAATATGCTCTTCCTGACGCTGAACTTCGGCCTGCATTGCCGCCCATAATTCTGGGTCAAACCCAGCGATAGTCATTTCAGAACCAGACATGCGAACTCCTAAAAATGTGTGCCGAAAATTACCGGCAGAGGACAAAAATTAGAGGCCATATCATACTCGCTTTGGCGCTTAAATGGTAGGCGCATGGGGCCTATCGCCAATGGTATGAAATGCCAATACGAAACTGTCGGCGCGGCTCGTTGTAGCCGGGCCGAAATTCATGCTCATTATCGAGAATATTGTCCATACTCAGATAGAACATCCATTCCCGTGAAAAGGCTTGTTCCCAGCGGCCATTCAATATCCAAGTGCCCGCTGCACGTTCATTAGAATAAGCCGAGACACGCCGATTACCATTAGCGACTAGGTCCAACGACATAACGCCGTCAGCAAAACCTTGGCTCATGGTAATGGTGCCAAAACTATGCGCCCGATTTAGCAGTCGAACGCCGGTCGCCTGATCCTCCGTTTCTTGCACGGTCGCATGTGCTCGGATCCGCCAGCGTTTCCAGTTGTATTCCCAACGCAGTGTCAGGCCATAAGCGGTTGCTCCGCCAACATTTGCAGGCGACCACAAACCACCATCACTCGGTGATTCCCAAACGATTAAATTACTAAAGTCTGAGTAAAACACCGAAGCCTCAAGTAAGCCGGCACGAATATAGTGACGCGCATAAGCCGAGACAGTTTCCGAGCGCTCTGGACGCAGCTGGTCATTGCCCGTTCCCGGCCAGTACAGGTCATTAAAGGTTGGCGGCTTATAACCACTACTGTGGCTGACACCGAAGCGCCACAAGTCCATGGGTGTCATAGATAAGTCGACCGAATGGGTAAAGTTGGTGCCGTATTGCGAATTATGCGCAAGTCGCCCACCCGTGGTGATTTGCCAAGTCGGATAGCGCCACAGGTAGTCGGTATAAACACTACGTGTTTGCCGAGCTTGCGCGGCAAAATTCAACGGATACATTTGCGCCCGTTCACGTTCCCAATCGAAACCATACATGAACTGTTGATTGCGTCCAGCCAACGGCGTCGTTAGCTGCCATGAGAGGGTTTGTCGGCGGGTATCTAAAGCATCTTGGTGACCCAGCCAAGTCGCCGGAAATTCAGCACCATCGGTGGTGTTTGAACGTTCACGGAAATTACTTAACTGGATTTCCTGCAAGGAACCATTGGCCAAGCGATGTTTGACTTGCGTTTGCGTCGCTTGCTGGCGGATACGCACAGCCGGTAAGCAAAAAACGCGTTCGAATGTGTCTGGGTGCAGGCAATCCTGATCATATTCCGCACGTGAACTAATATCAAAATGGCGGGCGGAAACTTGGAACGTCTCGCTGGCTTGATACGCGCCATTCCAAGTTACGTTTGTTGCACTGGCGCCATCTAGCCCTTCATTGCCGAACATTTGATCGGTGGTGAGATCGTAACCTTCATACCAACGACGAATGATATTAAGTTGCTGACTCGTACGTTCACTGCGATAACTTGCCGACGTCGCCACTTCACGGAAGTGATAAGCGCCGTGGCGAATTCGAACACTGGCAGTATTACTCGTGGCTTGCCGAGTATAAATGTGAATAACACCCGCCATACTATTGCCACCATAGGTCGATGCGCGGGCACCGCGTGTAATTTCGATGCGCTCAATATCGTCCGGGTGCAAGTTTTGTAACGAAGCCGTCCCTAAAGTCGGACTGGTGATCGGCTGACCATCAATCAAAACTAAAACATGCGAACTCGAACCGCCTTGCATCATGATACTCGTTTGCCCACCAAACAAGCCAGTAGAGGTAATATCTGCGCCAGCCACCTGGCGGAGCAATGGGATGACAGAGCCACCCTGAAGGCGTGCAATCTCATTGCGCGAGATCACTTGCACCGGCATCACATCCGATACCCGCTCAATCGCCTTTCCCCGTATTTCTAGATGCTCTATCGCTTCTTCACCATCCATGTCACTCGCTAGCAAAAGTAGTGCCATCCACCACATAACAGCCCCCAATTATGGTGTCGCAGAAACGTTTATTGTTATTTTCTTCAATGCCGAGCAGAGGTTTAGATAAAAGCCAGAACCTTGGCGAGTCCTGGCTTTTTCCAACAACCCGTTACTTGGTGATTTTCTTATATTTCACGCGGTGTGGCTCCATCGCATCAGAGCCAAACGTTTTCTTCATGTAGTCTTCATATTCCGAGTAGTTACCTTCATAGAAGGTCACTTTACCTTCATCACGGTAATCAAGGATATGGGTTGCAATGCGGTCAAGGAACCAGCGGTCATGCGAGATGACCAGAGCCGCGCCCGGAAACTCAAGCAAGGCTTCTTCAAGCGCACGTAACGTTTCCACATCAAGGTCGTTGGTCGGCTCATCGAGTAAAAGCAAGTTGCCGCCCGCTTTTAATAGTTTCGCTAAATGGACACGGTTGCGTTCACCACCCGACAATTCGCCAATCCGTTTTTGTTGGTCGTTACCACGGAAATTAAAGCGGCCGACATACGCTCGGCTAGGAATTTCATAGGTACCGATGCGCAGAATATCTTGACCATCGGAAACTTCTTCCCAGACCGTCTTTTTGTTATCCATGTCATCACGGAACTGATCAACCGAAGCTAGATGCACAGTCTCACCAACTTCAATCGTGCCGGCGTCTGGTTGTTCTTTGCCTGAAATCATTCGAAACAGCGTCGATTTACCCGCACCGTTTGGACCGATAATGCCGACAATAGCACCTTTTGGCATACTGAAGGTTAGATCATCAATCAGCAAACGGTCGCCATAGCTCTTTTTCAAGCCATTCACTTCCAGCACTTTATCGCCAAGGCGTGGCCCCGGTGGAATATAAAGCTCATTGGTCTCGTTACGTTCTTGATAATCGCCCGACTGCAGTTCTTCAAAGCGGTTAAGACGTGCCTTACTCTTCGCCTGACGCCCTTTCGGGTTTTGCCGAACCCATTCCAACTCTTTCTTAATCGATTTCTGGCGTGCCGCTTCGGACCGTTCTTCATGTTCTAAACGGGCTTCTTTCTGTTCCAGCCAACTTGAGTAATTTCCTTCCCACGGAATACCATAACCACGGTCAAGTTCAAGAATCCAGCCTGCCACGTTATCAAGGAAATAGCGGTCATGGGTAATCGCAACCACGGTGCCTTCATAGTCATGCAGGAAGCGTTCAAGCCACGCGACAGACTCAGCATCAAGGTGGTTTGTTGGTTCGTCGAGGAGCAACATATCCGGCTTTTCTAACAACAATCGACAAATCGCAACACGGCGGCGTTCACCACCCGACAAGTGTTCGATTTTTGCATCCCAAGGCGGTAAACGCAGAGCATCCGCTGCGCGCTCTAATGCGTTGTCGAGGTTATGGCCGTCGTGTGCTTGTAAAATCGCTTCCAGTTCGCCTTGGCGTTTCGCTAACGCGTCAAAGTCTGCATCTTCTTCCGCGTACGCAGCATAAACTGCATCAAGCTCGGTGAGCGCATTTTTCACGTCCGCCAGCGCTTCTTCCACGGCTTCGCGAACCGTTTTATTCGGATCAAGCTGCGGTTCCTGCGGTAAGTAACCAATTTTGATACCAGCTTGTGGGCGTGCTTCACCTTCAAATTCAGTATCAACACCGGCCATAATCCGCAATAGCGTTGACTTACCAGCGCCATTGAGACCGAGTACGCCGATTTTGGCACCCGGGAAAAAACTTAACGAAATATCTTTCAAAATTGTGCGCTTCGGCGGGACCACTTTGCTGACGCGCAACATACTGTAGATATACTGAGCCATTATCTTTTCATTCCTTCCAAAAACAACTCACCAAAGGCGGGAGTGTAGCATATTATTTGGTACCAAAGATCTTATCACCGGCGTCGCCGAGGCCGGGTAATATATAGCCATGCTCATTCAAACGCTGATCAAGCGCTGCTGCATAAATCGTAATATCAGGATGCGCATCGAGAACCCGCTTTACCCCCTCTGGCGCGGCAACCAGCACTAACACTCGAATTTCTTTACAACCATGCTTTTTTAACATGTCGAGGGTAGCGACCATCGTACCGCCAGTGGCTAACATAGGGTCGACCACCAAAGCCGTGCGTTCATCAAGATTACTAGCAAATTTTTCATAGTAAGGAACAGGCTCGAGGGTTGTTTCGTCGCGATATAACCCAACCACACTTACCTTTGCACTGGGAATCAATTGCTGGACGCCGTCGAGCATACCAAGACCTGCACGTAATATTGGCACGATGGTAATTTTCTTACCTTTAATCTGCTCAACCTCGATCGTATCTCCGCTCCAACTTTGGATTTGGTGAGTCTCTAGCTGCAAATCTTTGGTTGCCTCGTAGGTCAGCAGGTTGCCTAATTCGTTGGCCAGCTCACGAAATGCTTTGGTACTAATATCTTGGGTGCGCATTAAGCCAAGTTTGTGCTGAACCAGAGGATGTTTGATTACATGTAAAGTCATAGGTCACCGAAAATAATTGTCGACGCAAGTGAATGTCGCTAAGTATAACGAATTGATGGCCATGGCGCAGAGTAAATTACCGCGCGATCTCGCTATTCTACTCATTGCGCAGTGCGCGCAAAGCCTCAAACACGATGCGGACGCGCGCTGGCTCATTGCGTTGCCCCTGAAAACCACGTAATGGCATATCTGGGCTATCGGTTTCCAACACCAGACTTTGCGCTGGCAAACGAGCAATAGTTTGTCGCGTTTTTTGCGCCCGAGGGTAAGTAATAACGCCACCAACACCGAGGCGAAAACCTAATTCAATCCACGCCATCGCTTGCTGATAACTACCCGAAAAAGCATGGACAATACCACCACAAACCTTTGCTTTACGAACAAGCGGCAGCATAGCGTCCAAGGTTTTTCGATGATGCAGAATAACTGGTAACTGGCACTCCGTCGCAATCTGTAATTGTGCCGCAAATAGACGCTTTTGTTTGGCCATATCACCGATATGCGCATCCAAGCCGATTTCTCCTACAGCGATGGCGCCCTGCTGCAGCCACTGGGATAACAGCTCAAGGTCATGTTCACCATGCTGTGCGATGAAATAAGGATGCAAACCGAAGGCAACCTGCCAAGTCGCGTACTGTCGCCGCAATTGCGCGAGCCGCGGCCAAGTGGCGCATTGTACTCCAGGGACTAAAAAGCGCTGAACGCCCTGCGCATAAGCGTGTTGCATCACCGCATCGCGATCGGCATCAAAATCAACAAAATCAAGATGGCAATGGGAGTCGGTTAAGTCGGTAGACTCAGGGGAATAGGACGGAAATAAATCGCTTAAACTCATTTGGAATCTGTATCATCAACCGTCGCAACAGGAGAAACCAGCGCCCGCCGGCGTCGCAGCAAACCAAAGGTGACTAACACTCCGGCCACAAACGACATCGCCAAACCGACCAATTGCTGACGCCCAGCAATGCGATGATAAGGCCGCGATTGTGCGGTAATGCGCTCATAGTCAAACGTAATCCGTACAAATCCCAATAAATGCGACACGCCGTTGCTACGATCATAAACTGGGGCGACCATCGGAACCGCCCACATACTATCGGGTAATTGTCGCAAAAACTCATGCACGGGCAAATCGTGACCTGCCCGCACTACATTGCGGCCGAGCTCGTCCTGAATGCTTACTTCAAGAATAGCTTCTTGTTGTTGCAAATGATTCGCTAAACTCTGCAGCCCCTCTTGGTTGCCATTCAAAAACCAAACACGTGCTTCGTGTTCCGCTTGCGCCAGAATGACTTTGGCCAAGTTCTCGGTATGAGCAACAATGACTTCCTCACCTTTTTTATTGGCTTGGAGCCAAACATTAGCAATAATGAAGAGTAGAATTGCGGCAATGATAAACAAAACGACACGGCGATAGACTTGTTCGCCGGGAACAAACCAAGGTCGTTTTGATAGTTCATGAGTAGGATGATGTGCTAAGTTCATAGCGAAACTTTAGCTTAAGCGCGAGTGCCGCGCAATCGATTCGGTAGGTGAAACTTTGGGAGCGTCAGGACTTTATGCAACAATTGCCGGATATTAATCAGCCTGGTCTCGTGGTCTTCGATCTCGATTCGACCCTTATTCAATTGGAAAGCATCGATACGTTGGCGACACTGAATGGTACCAGCCACGACGTCGCTGCCATTACCGAACGAGCCATGCAAGGTGAATTGGACTTTAAATCTGCTCTGTTCGAACGCGTCGCTTACCTCAAAGGCATCGACGAAGAGGATATTTTTGCTTTAGTTGACCAGATTCGCATTTCGCCTGGGGCGGATGAACTGATTCAGTTTTTTCGTAGCAAACGCTGGAAAATTGCTATTCTATCCGGTGGGTTCACTTGGTTTGCCGATCAGGTTGCCATGCGTTGGGGCGTTGACTTTGTTGCCTGTAATTCACTGGAAGTCAAAGCAGGTAAACTGACCGGGAAATTGGTCGGTGAAATCATCGATGCGGAAGCAAAAGCAAATTATCTCACTGCGTTACGTAACCAATATGGCTTCGATAGCCGCCAAATCATCGCTATCGGCGATGGTGCCAATGATATCCCCATGTTAACAGTCGCCGGACTTGGTGTTGCCTTTAATGGTAAAGCTGCCTTAATCAAGGTTGCCGATATTTCTTTGCAAGAACGACTCGATCAGTTAATTCCATTTTTAACCAACGAGTCCAGTTAAAAGTCGGACACCCCGAAAACTTGCTGCACGAGATCGGCATTTAGAATCTCAGCCGCTGTTCCTTGCTGATGCACGCGGCCTGCCTTCAAAACAACAACATCGTCGCACCAGGTCTGCACAAGTTGCAGATCGTGCAGCACGACGACAACAACGTTACCGTTATCTGCTTGCTGCCGCAGCAAGCGCATAATCGAGCCTTGGTGACGTAAATCCAACGCGGCCGTTGGCTCATCCGCTAATATCACAGTCGGCTCGGCTACCAGCGCCCGAGCGAGCTGTAAACGCTGTAATTCACCTGCGGAAACGTGAGCAATCGAGCGTTGTGCCAGATGGGCACAATCCACTTGCTCAAGCGCTTGAATCACCCGCTGTTGGACCTGTTCTTGAGCTAAATATCGCTGCGACAAGAGTCCAATTGCGACTAAATCAGTCGCCGATAATGCCCAGCTCGGTTGTGCATTTTGCCCAAGGTAACCGATTGACGCTGAGCCGTTTAATGGCCGAACAATACGCCCGGTTGTGGGCTTCAAGATACCCGCCATCAAGTTCATAAGTGTCGACTTTCCGCTACCATTCTCACCAATGATTGCGGTTAGTTTACCTGCACGCATATGACTCGAAATACCACAAAGAACCGATACCTCCGACCGATAGGCAAAGCTGATCTGCTCTAGTTTCAACGCCATATATCTCCTCTGACGATGTTCTTCATGAGTAAATACAGGAAAAACGGTCCACCGAGTAATGCCGCTAACGAACCTACCTGTAATTCAGGCCCAGTTGGCAACACTTGAACTAACAGATCGAGAAGCAGAACAAGACATGAGCCAGCAAGCGCTGAACTTACCAGCAAGTAATCAGGACGATTACGCACAAACGGTCGTACAATGTGCGGCACAATCAACCCAACAAAACCAATAATTCCGGTGACAGCGACGGCACTTCCCGTAGTTAAAGCCAAGCCAACCAACACAATAAGGCGCTGTCGGCGATGAGAGAAGCCCATACTCGCTGCCACATTCTCACCTAGAGTTAAGCTGAGCAAATAGTGGCGAGAATAAAGCAATAAGATCGCACCGAGAATAAATCCCGGCAGCAACATATAGATATGTTGCATGTCACGGCCGACAAATGAACCTAAAAGCCAATAGCTGATTTCTTGGAAGGCAAACGGATTTGCAGCAAAGCTTAGCGCCAACGCAATCACGCCGCCACAAAACGATGTGACCGCTATGCCCGCAAGAATAATGGTGGTTACCGGCGCCTTGATTCCCGCAATCCAAAGAATCACGAATAACGCCAGACCACTGCCAAACATTGCGAATAAGGGCAAGGCAAAACTATGCCAAGCAGCAAAGCCAAAATAGAGCGCGATGACCGCAGCGGCCGCGCCACCGGAAGAGACGCCAAGAATTCCCGGTTCTGCCAGCGGATTGCGCAAAAGTCCTTGAATCGCAGCCCCGGCTAAACCAAGCGCGGCGCCAACGAGAGCGGCAAGGAGTAGTCGTGGCAACCGGATATCAAACAAAATAACCGCAGCAAATTCTGCCTGTGTGGACTCTGCCCACAAATCGAACAGCGTAATACCACTGCTACCGACATTCACGCCAACGACGAGCAACAGCAGAATGAGTCCAGCTAAGGCGAGGCGATGACGGGTTAGATTAGTCATGGCCTGCACCTCCTAATGCGGCGGTGACACTGCGGACAAATTCTGGGAGTTGATAGCTAAAGCACCCCATCATGGTTCTCGGCAGGTTCAACACGTGAACCTGTGGTTGCTCAATATATTGATGAAATGCGCTGTGATAGGCGCCCGTTTGGGCCAGTGCGAAATGTTCGCGCTCGCGAGAATCTGCCGCACTACCCTTCATTGTGCTGGCTTCCGTGATGACGATATCGGGCAGCAACGACCATAAGTCTTCGAGATTAAACCGTACTAAGCCTGAACCTTGTTGCGCAGCGACATTCTCACCACCGAGTTGATGAATCACCTCGGTAAACAAAGTGTCAGCACCAAAGGATAAACTATTTTCTTGAAACCACAGTAGTCGTTTCCCTGCCAATGGCTGCTGATCGAAAAGTCGATCCAACTCACTGACAGTCGCGTCACTGAGTGAAAGTAAATGTTGCAGTTGTTGCTGTAACGCGATGACCGCGTCAAGCGAAGACGGCTCTGCAAGGGTGTGGACTTCAAGCCCGTGATTTTTTAAGTAGTGAATTAGCAGCGGTGAAGAAAATTCCGTAGCAACGACCAGTTCCGGCGCAAACCGCAGAATGCGTTCGACGCGGCCCTGGTGAGCAGCGACTGTTTGCACTGAAGGCGTTTTCGGCGCCTGCGCAGCGAGATATTGATCGAGGCACAAATTCAGCGACGTCACTCGAGGCCATTCGTCTGCTGCCTGAGCCAATGGCAACGGCGACAACGTCAGAGCCCAAGCCAAAATGAAAAACAGTCTAGTTACACGCAAAACCAGCTTCCTTTCCCGAGGTAAGTTTGCAATCATCGTTGTCATTAATTTATCACTTCATCGATAGGATTGTCGCATGGCAAAAAGTCGACAAAAAACAGCATACGTATGTACCGATTGTGGTGCTGATTTTCCGCGTTGGCAGGGACAATGTTCCGAGTGCTCGGCTTGGAATACAATTTCCGAAGTACGGCTCGGTAGTGCAACCAGTCGCTCAAGTTCTGCGTCACGGAGCGGATTTGCCGGATTCGTAGACGCCAAAGTACAAACACTCAATGAAATCGACTTGCAAGCTGTGCCACGATTTTCTAGTGGCTTTGCCGAATTCGACCGCGTCTTAGGCGGCGGTATTGTGCCCGGCTCGGCGATTCTAATTGGCGGCTCACCTGGTGCGGGTAAAAGTACTCTACTCCTGCAAATCATGTGTAAGTTAGCGGCCACTATGCCAGCATTGTACGTCACTGGCGAAGAATCTCTGCAACAGGTCGCAATGCGCGCGCAGCGATTGCAGTTACCCACAGACCAGTTACGCATGTTAGCAGAAACTTCGGTGGAAGTGATCTGTCAGTTAGCTGATCAGGAAAAACCGAAGATCATGGTCATTGACTCCATTCAAGTCATGCATTTAAGCGACATCCAATCCGCACCAGGCAGTGTCTCGCAGGTTCGCGAAACAGCAGCTTTTCTAACTCGCTATGCGAAACAACATAACGTCGCCATTATCATGGTTGGGCATGTTACCAAAGACGGTTCCCTTGCTGGCCCGAAAGTACTCGAGCATTGCATCGATTGCTCGGTCATTCTCGACGGCGAATCAGACTCACGCTATCGCACACTACGCGGTACCAAGAATCGCTTTGGCGCAGTCAATGAGCTTGGTGTTTTTGCCATGCTCAGTGAAGGCTTGAAAGAGGTGAAAAATCCCTCAGCAATTTTCCTAAGTCGCAATGAGGAGCATGGTTGCGGATCGGTTGTCTTAACCTTATGGGAAGGCACACGGCCGTTATTGGTCGAAATCCAAGCACTTGTTGACCAATCACAGCTTTCAAACCCACGCCGGGTCGCGGTTGGAGCGGAGCAGAATCGTTTAGCCCTATTGCTTGCAGTGCTCCACCGTCATGGCGGGCTGATGCTGGGTGATTATGACGTTTTCGTTAATGTCGTGGGTGGCGTTAAAGTTGCCGAAACGAGCGCTGATCTTGCTATCCTGCTGGCTATCGTCTCAAGCTTTCGGGAAATTCAGGTTCCCAAGGACATGATGATCTTTGGTGAGGTCGGCCTTTCCGGTGAGATTCGCCCCGTACCAAATGGCTCGGAACGTATCAGTGAAGCGGCGAAACATGGGTTTAAGAAAGCCATTGTACCAGCCAGCAATGTACCGAAGTCTGCACCTGCGGGTATAGCTATTCATGGTGTGAAAAACTTGGCCGAAGCACTCAATTTTATCTGAGCAAAAGACGAAAAAACCCGTGGCTTTAACAAAGCCACGGGTTTCGGAAAGCTTGGCAGGGGTGGAGGGATTCGAACCCCCAACCGTCGGTTTTGGAGACCGCTGTTCTACCAATTGGAACTACACCCCTGCAACAGGGCGAAATTATACAGAGGCTTTCGTTATCAGCAAGTATTTTATGCGGCTTAAGTAATCATCTGCCTACTTTCTAGGCAGATAATGCATAGGCTTGCTAACCCCTCGTCTAGATATAGAGATTAGCAAGCCATGCTGGTGTTAACCCATCAACATTGAATACAGAAATCCGTGTCGCTGTTTAGCGAACAATCCATGGAATCAGTTTGTAGAAACACATCCTTTCGCAGGCATCTGTTCCATTCCTTGGCCCTCAATCCCTGTCTACAAAACACTGTATTATGCGACTTCATGGGTATTTATTTTCGAGCATTCCATGCCCAAATCACTACTCAACAATCCGTTGTAGAATCATTATTCAACATCCTGCTAATTTCGCAATCTTATCGCCGCACATTCAGTTATTGCCCAGTTAAGTTGCTGGGTTAGCTGATCATCGACAGCCGAAGTGTAACTTCAACGACGTCGTTGTTTTACTCGTCAATCCGAAAAGGGTAGAATTGCGCGATTCAATGTAGGTCAAGGCAGATTAATGAGTCAGGTTCAATTAGAAGTCGCAAAGCGTCGTACATTCGCCATTATCTCTCACCCTGATGCCGCCCAGCCTTTCAACGCTTAAAACCACCTTTCATTGCACACCACAATCACATCTCTACGTACTGAATTTAAAGGCTTTTTGTCTTTTTCTCGTTTCTTTACTTTTCAATGATGTTCAAGCGTAACCTCGGAAAGTGTGTACAAACTTGAGTACAAATTCCGTTTTAGAGGCCATTGGCGAAAATTCCATGACACAAATCTGGCTCTAGGCCTTGTGGTTACTGGGTTTGATGAAGAAAGTACTTCCTGCTTTCGGTACTTTGGTTTCGACATTACAAAAGCGGAATAAATGCGATCATCTCTAGTTTTTTGTTTATAAGCTTATGAATTTAAAGGGTTCGTCATTGTGGTTTTTGATGTGTCATCGTTGCGAGTGTACAAACAGTGTGTACAAATTTTTCTCGTTAGGCGTGTTGATTGCTATTCATGACACAAACCGCCTTGTAACCCTTGTTATTCATAGGTTTGAGCTGAAAAGTACCTAATAGCAACATTTGGGTTTTGATAAGGCTGATCTTCTGAACAAATCATGCATCTTTCTGACCATCAACAAGTGATGAATCAGGCGATGATAGCTTTACATTGATTTTCAGGAGAATGCAGATGACAGCAGTAGCGCACCAGGTAACACCTTTTCTAACATCTTACGAAGTGATGGCTCGTTACCACATTAGCTATACGACGCTCTGGCGAAGAATAAAAGATGGCAGCTTGCCGCAACCTCGTATCAACCGAAATACACGAAACAAGCTGTGGCACATTGAAGATTTGGAGGAGTATGAGAAGAAAGAGGACTGAGCCTCTTTCTTTTATTTTATTGTCCGAAACGCCAGTTGAATGGAAAGCCTGTCGGCTCGATGATGGTTTCTAGTTGTTGATACCAAACGTCGTAAGCATGACGCATTTCATCCAGGTACTGATATTGATTATAGATAGCATCCAACCCTTTTTTGCTGTGGCCAATCATCAACTCGGCAACTTCTTGCGTCGTGATGGCAGACATTCGCGTTCGCATCGTTCTGCGAAGATCATGCATAGACCAGTGTTCCATCTCAATACCAAGCGATCTGCGAGCCCAGATTTTCACATTGTTAGGAATAGTGGTATCAAAGCCATTTGTGGCAAGATCATCTTGTCCGTTCGCGGGAAACAGGTAAGTTGATTTACTCATCTGCATCGCCAGTTCAATCAGCTCAATAGCAGGCCTAATCAATGGCCGCATGATTGGCGCTCCAATTTTCTCACCTTGTTTGCGGATCTCTATAGGCACTGTCCACATTGCTGATTGCAAATCAAAGTGATGCTTTTCAGCTTGAATGAGTTCGCCCTTGCGACCGCCCAATAGCAGAAGCAGCTTTATGTAGATGCGATTCTTCTCAGTGATTTTTGACTCATGCAAATAGCGCCAAAGTATCCTGATCTCGTTGTCATTTAGCACCCGAGTTCGTTTTCCTTTCTTACCGCCAACCTTTTTTGCTGTGATCCCAGCAGCAGCGTTAATTTCCAAGATTTGTTCATCAATCAGCCAGTCATAGAACTTATGCAGTACAGACACTAGGCGCTCTGTGTTTGACGGAGACGATTCCGAAACCTCACGAAGACAGTTTCTTAATGACAATTCATTGATGTCAGTTAATGGATACTTGCCAAGTCGGGGCAGCAAATATATTTCACTGCTACGTTTTTGGAAGTGCCACGTTTTCTCCTTTAGTCCTTGCTTACCGGCAGAGTCTATCCAGTCTCGAAAAATCGATTCGAAGCTTTGGTTGGCAGAATACTTAGCCCGTTCCTGCTGTAGGTAGAGCTTAGGGTTTCGGCCTTGATCAAGTACTGCCCTTAACCTATCCAGCTCATTCCTGGCTTCAGCAAGCTTCATAAGTGGGTAAGTACCTATGTCTACCCGCTGTTGCTTGCCATCGAAACGATAACGAAACTGAAAAACAATTTTGCCCTTGGGCGATACCCGAGCACTTAGCCCGTCTCGGTCGGCTTTTACTACGGTTTCTTTTGCTTCTTTATTTAACCTGGCATCGAGCCAGCTAACTGATAACGCCATGTTATAAGCCCAGCCCTAGTTTTGATTTTAAAGATTGTTTACGTGATTCTGCTTTGGGTTCTGGCGCTGTACTCATAGAAGTCACTTCACCATCTGGAGCATGGCCATCCACCGGTGCAGATGTCGTGGATAGATTGGGTTGGCTCATGTGAATTAACCCAAAGGTGGCCAGCATCCGCAGACGCTCAGCGCGTTCCCGTGGTGGCGTCTTTTCCAATTCTTTGAGCAGTTCAGGGTGGCTCCCTGGGGGAATGTTGACGACAACTCTCATGATCAGGCCCCATAAAACCAGAAGCCTCGGACGTTCGCCAAAACAGACTGTTCCGGCACGATGATCTTGCTTCGTGAAAAAATCTCCTTGGCCGCTTCCTTATAAGCCAAGGCTCCACCTCCGGCGATCAATACCAAGTCCGCATTGATGCTTTCGTCACGCATGGATTGGCGCATGGCTGTAAGAGCAACAGGCGCTACCTTTTTCATGGCAGCATTCAGGTAAGGTGAAATATCGACTTTTTCTCCAAATTGCAGCACCTGCAAGTCGCCGGTTCTCATGGCTTTTTCAAGTCGATCCATACCTACTTTGGCACCGTGATCTTCCGAAATCAGCTTATCAATGGTTTCCAGTAGCACGGACATTGCCTGAAGACTGGTTCCTGATGAGCTGTAGCGAATTTCTCCGGCCTCAAGGGCAACCCAGTCAACAGAAAAAAAGCCGGGATCTATGACGACGACGCGACCTTCTTCAATCAAGCCCAAATCTCCACCTGTTTGAACCAGATCCATATAGGCACCGGCAGGCTGTGGCAGCACTTTGACGTCATGAACTGTGATGCTGCGCTTAGGCGTCACTTGATGGACACCTTTTAAACGCTGCACAAGGTCAGACTTACGTTGTGGTTCATGAAACTGGGAAACCGGTAATCCAGTGACAACCAAATCGATGGATTCTGTTTCAGCCATCAACAAGGCAGCATGAAAAAGCGCCTTATAGGTTTTTGTGGTCGGATATTCCGGGTGGAGCTCTCGTTCCCAGCCTTGAAGGCGTCCAGCAGGCACACCAGCGGCCCAACGCTCATTATCGACAGAGACATACAAACAAGTGTCATCATCGCCTCCACCGATACGCTCTGGCATACGATCCGCAGGACCGGCACCCGCAGGTAGAATAATGGTTTTTGGTTCACTGCCTGATTGGCCAATTGCCAGCTTCAGGTTCGAGTAACCGATATCTACGCCTAGTACAAACATACTTATCTCCTGTGCACTCAAAGTGCTCTAACGGTTTTCAATAAACCGCTCAGGTCACGCTTGGGCTTTTCCAAGTGCTCTGGCGGTTCACTCAAATGTCATTATCAGGATTCGGTGCACTGGCGGTGGGCAGAAAGGTGACAAATCCTTTCATCTATCTGCCTATTGCATTTTCGCAAAAGTATGAGAATAGGCTCTGTTTGGCGGCGGATAACAGAGCCAAAAAAATCGAGACGCCAAACGTCGTTTGCATTCTGGCCTGAACTCGCCAAACGGTTTGTATCTTCATGACGATACGTCTTTTTAGGCGTTTTTAAGTGAAATCGGGCTGTATCCCTTGTCAGGTATGGGATTGCGCGAGTTGATTTATATCGAGACGCCAAACAGTGATTGTTACGGCAGTTTTACGTTTGGCGTTTCGATCCAAAAGCCAAACGGATAGTGGTTTTGGCTTTTGGGGTTAATTGGATGGGGAAATTGGTTTGGTAGAAATCGTCAATGAACAATGGAAATCAGAAGTATCAAATTTATTGCAGCAAGAAACGGACAGGCTAAAAGCGCTGGCAAGAGCTGAAGTTGATGACTTTTGGGTTACCCATTACAAGGTTCGTGAGAATGAGCCCTTTAAAGACTGGGGGCTGCTTGGTGTCCGTATCAGAGACTTTAAGTATGGCTTTGGCATTGAGTGGTACATCAACAGTTTTCACGGTCAACGAGGCAAGCGCGTAGTCTTTAGTAAGGGACTGCGTATTTCAAAGACAAAGCTGAGATACTCATTTTTGGACTGCCAAGGTCTAGCCAAAGAATGGGAGTTAGCGCTGGCCATGGAGAAAGAAGAATTCTTCAGTGATGTTCGACGCCATGTCGATAAGCTCAACATGCTGCGTCGCAGAGTGAATGCTTATTGCTAAGTTGTAAATGGCTATAAATGGTTATACCATTCGGTTCTAACCTTAGGGGAGTAGTCTCTCAGTTTTTACTGTGATAACCGTCAACAGTCTCCGAACAGCAGTTCGTGGCGGTTATGTCCATACTTGGATTGACAAGACTTAAGGCAAATGGCGCTCTCGGGGTGGAGAGTCTCGTTTGCCTTTGTCTAAACCACCCCAAGGAAATACTCATGTCACAGCTAACCATCGTTATTACGATCAACCGATTGGCGTCTTATGCCAGTGGAAATACTCGTAAATTTTTATTCAGTAAAGCCATTAAACAACTTCTAAACTGCACCTTCTGTAGTAATACGAGTCATTTTAAAAACGGGAGGTGCGCATAATGTTAGCTGCTTCTTTAGCCATTCTAGCTGGCTTTATTTTATTAGTTTGGAGTGCTGACCGTTTCGTTGAAGGTGCAGCTGCTACTGCTAAACATGCGGGTATGCCATCTTTATTAATCGGTATGGTCATCGTTGGTTTTGGTACATCAGCCCCTGAAATGGTGGTCTCTGCAATGGCAGCCATAGACGGTAACCCAGATTTAGCTCTCGGTAATGCGCTAGGCTCAAATATTGTCAATACAGGTTTGATTCTAGGGTTAACTGCCATTATTACCCCAATATTGGTGCAATCAAAGATAGTAAGAAAAGAGATACCTTTATTATTGCTTATTAGTTCAGTGCTTGGTTATTTCCTGTGGGATGGCTCGCTAACACGTTTTGAGTCTGTTCTTCTTCTGGTGGGGTTCTTTACCTTAATTGGCTGGAGTATTTACTCTGCTATGAGAGGTAAAGGGGATAAATTAGAAAGTGAAATGGATCAAGAACTGGTTGAGCACGAGATGCCTATCAAAAAAGCTATTTTTTGGCTGGTGATTGGCTTGATTCTTCTGATAGTGAGTTCACGAGTACTCGTTTGGGGAGCAGTGAGTATCGCAGAGGCACTGGGTGTTAGTGATTTAATTATCGGCTTAACGATTGTTGCTTTGGGCACGTCACTCCCTGAATTAGCAGCATCCATTATTGCAGTTAGAAAAGGTGAGCATGATATCGCTATTGGCAATGTGGTGGGTTCTAACATGTTTAATTTACTCGCTGTCGTTGGTATCGCGGGCGTTATATCGCCGATTACAGGTATGTCTTCCGAGGTTATGTCTCGCGACTGGTTAGTTATGATGGGTTTGACAATCGCCTTGCTATTTATGGCCTATGGATTTCGTGGCGCTGGACGGATTAACAGATTGGAAGGCGCAGGTCTGCTAATCGCATTTTGTGCTTACAACACTTGGCTAGTTTCTTCTGTGATTTGATCACGACATCAAAAAGTATTAAATGTGCATGTGGACTCAACTCACATGCGCACAATGAAAGAGAGAGATATGAAAGATTCACTTATTCAATTTTGGCAAAATCATTCAGAGGCAATAGTAGCGCTTGGTTATAATTTAATCTTGGCTATTGTTATTTGGGTGGCAAGCTCACTTATTGCAAAAGCAGTGCGCAAAGCGATTCAAAACACTAACTCTAAGTTGAATAAAGTTGACGCGACCCTGATACCAATATTTTCAACCGTATCCAGTTACGCGGTTTATGTCATTGGTGGTGTATTTATTTTAGACATCTTTGGGGTAAATACCGCGAGTCTTATCGCTCTAGTTGGTGCGGCAGGTTTGGCAGTTGGTCTTGCGCTTAAAGATACGCTCAGTAACATCGCAGCTGGAATCATGCTACTGATCCTTCGACCGTTTAAATCTGGAGATTTTATTGAGTTTGGTTCAACTCAAGGGACAGTTAAAGAGATAAATCTTTTTACAACCGTGCTTGAAACCATCGATGGTTTGTATATTGCCTCACCGAATAGCGTCTTGTGGGGAAATAATATTAAAAACTTCACCCGTAATGGTAAACGCCGGATGGATATTGTTGTGGGAATTTCCTATTCAGACTCCATAGATGACGCGTTTAAAATATTGCAAGGTGTTGCAGAAAATGAATCAAGATTGATGTCGGAACCAGCGCCTCAGGTAATGGTTGCGTCCATGGCCGACAGTGCAGTAAACATTCAGTTGAGAGCATGGGCAACCAATGAAAACTATTGGTCAGCTTATTGGGATTTGAATAAGCAGGTAAAAGAAGCCATTGAAGCAGCTGGTCTGACTATTCCGTTCCCTCAGCGTACGCTCCACATTATCGAAAACTCAAACAGCAAATAAAGGGAGCATTACCGCACTCGCGGCAACTGGTCCCAGCGTGTTGTATAGGCGGGAGACAAATGCTCTCGCTTCATCGACCAATCTTTCTTGAGTCCTTGTCCAGCAAAGAAAACCTTTCCGGCACCACTTTGGTTAATGGTGTCCAATACAGACATTAACTGTTGGCTATTAGAGCGGGTCGATACGTCATCGAATAGTCCTGGTTGAAACATGCCTGGATCGTAAAAGTCAGACAGCATGACGCCCGCTTTGGCATAACGAAAACCATCCTTCCAAATTCGCTTGAGTAAGTGATTGGCCAGCTCGATAAAATCCCGCGTATCGCAACTTGGGATTAGCAATTCACCCGATGCAGAGTTGCTGTACTGCGGCTCGTTGTCCTTAAAGGGGCTGGTACGTATAAACACGGTCAGCACTTTGGCTTGCTGCTGTTCTTTGCGAAGCTTCTCAGTGGCGCGGGTTGCGTATTCGCATACGGCTTCACGTAACAATTCAAAGTGCGTCACTTTTACGCCAAATGAACGGCTACAGACGATTTGTTTCTTGATTGGCGGGATCTCTTCTAGTTCAATGCACGACTCACCATTGAGTTCTCTGACGGTTCTTTCTAAAACCACCGAGAACTGGTCTCTGATGGCTCTAGGAGAGGCATTGGCTAGGTCTAAGGCTGTGGTGATACCCAACGCATTTAAACGCTTAGAAAGCCGTCTACCAACGCCCCAAACATCATCAACCGGGACTAATGCGAGCAATCGACGTTGCCGATCTGGATTGGTCAGGTCTACAACCCCCTGAGTGGCTGGATATTTTTTGGCGGCATGGTTTGCCAGTTTGGCGAGTGTTTTTGTCGGTGCAATGCCTACACAGACGGTGATCCCAATCCAGTGGCCTATGCGCGCTCGCACTTGTTGTCCGAACTCGACAAGAGATATGGCCGACTCAATACCGGTTAAATCCAAAAACGCTTCGTCAATGGAGTAAACCTCTACTCGTGGTGCCATCTCTTCCAAAGTGCGCATCACTCGACTGCTCAAATCCGCATACAGCGCATAGTTGGATGAAAAAGCCAAAATGCCATGGCGCTGCATTTCAGCTTTGATCTGAAAGACGGGTACGCCCATTTTAATACCGAGTAACTTAGCTTCACGCGAGCGTGCAACCACGCAGCCGTCATTGTATCTGAATGAGCCTAACTGTTAGTAGATCATAACCTATTGAATTATATAGAAAATAACCCACTAACATTTTTCAGGTTTTTTGGCCATTCCTTGTGGATCACACCAGCAATTTATCGGGGCGAACAATGGCCGTCCGACCCAGGTGGTTTGGCGCTAGTGGCGTCCGCAAGAGGCGCGCGCCCAAAAGCTGCCCGCATTGCCAAAAAATCACTTTTGGGTGTGTCCGCCATTTATTAACTTACAAAGTCGTCGACACAACCTGCGATTTGTCACGCCAGACGAAGGCCGGTATTGCGCGGATGTAGATCAGCTCACCAACCAGCTCGACTAGCGTCTGGGTGATCACCGCAGCGGCAGCAAGCCCTCGAATTTCTTCAGGCAGCGCCAGAGCTAACGGGAGAACTACCAAAGAGTTACGCGTTGACGAGCTGAAGGTAACCGCTCTGGCAGTCGTGGAAGGCAGCTTGAAAGCTTTCGAAGCCAGAGCCCCCATCAACGGTGCCAGCAGCATGAAGCCGATGTACACAGGGATCACCGGTGCAAGCTTGTCGATGTCGCGAACGACCGAGGAGATTTGAGAACCGACCACCGCTATCAGAACCGCTGCCATTGCTGGAACGGGCAGCCAGGCCCAGGCGGCGTTCCAACCACCGACGATTTTCGACTTTTTGGCCAGCGCCGCTGTAACCACGGCCAACAACAACGGCGCGACAATCAGCACGAGAAAGGCTTCAACAAAGGGGCCTATCGAGATCACGACGTCGGACTGTCCACCCAACATGAAGGCCAAATACACGGGTAGCAGAACAAGCTGAAGCAGCAGCAGGATTGGTGTCGCCGCAAGGATCCCACGAGAGTCGCCCTTGCCAATATGAGTAAAGACCACCACGTAGTCGATGCAGGGCGTCAGCAGTACCAGGAGAGCACCGACAAGGATCGCTGGGTGATCCGTGAGTCCTCTGGTGAGCCCCCACACCAACAGCGGAATCAATACGAAGTTGGCGATCAGCAGGGCTGACATGAAGCGTTTGTTGCTCAGCCCTTCGCGCAGATCAAGAAAGGGAATTTGTAGGAACATCGCGTACATCAGCACGGCGATAGTCGGAGTCACCAGAGCATTTAACCCCAGAGCGGCCACAGGTGCCATGAGCCCACCGATTGCTGCGGCAATGACCGCGACGAAGTAGATCGGTATCTGGTTCTGTTCAAGTGCATCTCTATCCATAGCGTTCCCCTTGGGTGTAAAAAAGGCCATCAGCCTAAGCAACGGCAGCTCGTCCGTCGAGTGATGTGTGTATTTCGGGTAAGCGGATTAAATGGTTGATCTTACCTTTGCATGAGAGTGAGACAGACCGGCATCTCATCGGATTATCTGGTTGATGCTTCACCTACTGCTGGTGCA
>SR_TP_S13solDRAFT_1000020_pt1 | contig 121705 bp, 102 predicted proteins | sample SodReaTP_S13sol_FD_11159 | JGI IMG/M metagenome (IMG submission 11159) | reverse complement strand
GAGTCAATTCGCCAGAATGGCATCTTCAAGGATTTTTACGCGCTTGCTGAGCATGAAACCTTTAAGAGAAAGTATCTGTACGTTGTTGGAACAGACTATCCGCTCAAGTTTTTTAACGGAGGGCGCGCACTTACCAGCGTTCTTAGCCGTCACCCGAAAGTTCTGGCACACATTCATGAGAAGTATGGGGAAAGCGTTGCTAAGGTTCGCGACTACTTCGAGCTAAAGAAAAATGAGGTGTTTATTTGTGATGTCACACCGTACATTGGTAGAAGTGCATAACCAAGTGCAGCAATTTGCGCCTTCGGCGCTCGGACACGTACTACGTTCGTGCCGTTGTGCGCGGCGTTATGCAAAAGAAATGAATAAAAATTAGTTCAGAGAGCGAAAGATAGAAATGAAACACTGCTACATAATATCTTACGACATGGCGGAAGACGGCAACTACGAGGCTCTGTTCGAAGCTATCAAATCCTACAACGGTTGGGCGCATATCACGCAGTCGACGTGGGCGGTGGTAACCGAAGGGAAAGCTAAGGACATTAGGGACCATCTCAGTGCATTCTTGCCAAAAGGTAGTCGGTTGTTCGTTGTCAAGTCCGGTGTGGAGGCAGCTTGGCGTAACGTTTTCTGTCGAAACGAATGGCTGAAAAAGAATCTATAAAATGACCTATACAAACGACCCACATAGTAGTTACGCCGAACCGAGGATCCGCCGAGGGAAGGTCGATTCTTTATCGCTTTACGAAATTACGGAGAGTGAACTTGAAACACTGGAGAGGGGCTCCCCATCAAGCCTCTTCTTCAACCTTTCAATTGCCTTGATATCAATCAGTTGTTCCTTTTTGGTTGCTCTTTTGAGTACTGAGATTGCTTCCGACAGGACATTTACCGTATTTGTGGTGATTGTCGCCGTAGGTTTAATCGCGGGCGGAGTGCTTGGCGTTCTTTGGTGGAGAACGCGAAAAGACGTAAGTGAGATTATCTCGCGTATAAAGGAAAGAATGCCTTTGGAAGAAAACTCCGAGATGGAGACCGATCCGGAGGCCAATGCATAACAAAGCGCTCAAGTTCGTTCCGGCCTTCGGCCTCCACCGGACGCGGCTAACACCGCGCTGCTTAGCTCAGACGTTAGAAGGTTCAGTTATACACTATTCGCCTGTTAACCACAGTTGACAGGGTGATATTCGTTAACTATAGTTCACACATGATTGAAATCCGAACAACAACAGCGTTCTCCAGATGGTTTAAGTCTCTCAAGGATCGCAGAGCGAAAGCGAGGATTCAGGCGCGTATCGATCGCGTGGAGATGGGACACTTTGGGGACGTAGCACCAGTAGGTGATGGTATAAGCGAGCTCCGCATCTTCTACGGGCCAGGATACCGAGTCTACTTTGTTCAAAAGGGGCCTGTTGTTGTGATTTTACTTTCAGGTGGTGATAAAAGCTCTCAACAAGCAGATATCGCTAAAGCCAAAGAAATTGCGAAGCAATTAGAGGTATAGGCTATGAACGTTAAAACTAAACGTTGGGATTCAGCAGAACATCTTAAAACCCAAGAAGATGTCCAGCTTTATCTTGAGGCATGCATTGAAGAGGCCGGTGACGATCCGGCATTTATTGTTCATGCTTTAAGTGTTGTCGCTCGCGCGCAAAATATGAGTCAGCTTGCGAGGGATGCAGGACTGACACGGGAAGGGCTGTATAAGGCATTATCACCAGAAGGTAACCCTACCTTTGCTACTGTAGCGAAAGTTGCTAAAGCGCTTGGTCTGCAGTTAACCATTCAGGCGCCTGCTAGTTCACCTTCTAACAATCAATTGCATGCGTCCGGTATAACCGGCGCATGAATTGGGCGTTATATGCCAGAGAGTACAAAATCGACTGCCGCAATAATGTCAGCGCGTTGCGAAGTGAGGTCATAGGCCTGAACACCGAGCTGTTTGCGATCTACACCTGCAATGTCTTGTGTCATTGCTGTGAAGCTCTCACCATCAAGAATAAATGTGGGATTGAGCCTCGATAGGCTTATCTGTGCAACCATTTTTGAAGGTGTAAGCGGAATGACAATGGTTGTTCTCAGTTCACTTAATAAACCACTTTGTATATCCAGCAGGTAAGGGTATTGGGTGCGAGTAGCAGGGTTGGGGTTCCTATATGCGCAAAATTGACTCATCAGAACTTCCTGACACTGTCGCTGAACGTGCCGTTGGTTTCGACAAATTGGTTGTATGCTTGAATGGCATCGGCATTCTCGCGTAGCCATTGAGCGCGCTGTTCAGTCTTTAATCGATCAGCTAGAGCATGCTCCAAAGTTGCAGATAGATTGATATTGAGACCTTTGGCTTTTTCAAGTAAGTCACTGTTTATACTGACATTAGTGGGTTTCTTGGGGGCTTGGGTATTGTATGCGTAATTCATGGCTGCTGCTCCACATGTGTAATGTGCATAGTATATGCGCATACTTGTTGTTGGGCAAGGCATATAACAATCCGCAGTAATCGCTCCCGTTGGTCGCTGGGATGCCAACCGCTATGCGGTCGTCACCCATGTGCGGGGCTTTAAATTCTTTGCCTAACCTCGCAGACTATGCTGTAATACGTTGTAGTCGCTAGGTATAAGGGGCATAGTCATGAGCGTCACCACAGTTCGCCTTCAGGCAGAAGTTGAACAGCGTTTGGAAGCAATCGCCAGCAGGCTGAACCGTAGCAAAGGCTGGGTAATCAACCAGGCATTGTCGGAATACATTGAAAAGCAGCAGCTTGAGCAAGAGCGGTGGAAACAAACGTTAGAGGCAATGGAGTCTGCTGCCCAAGGCAAGGTTGTTGATGCCAGCGAGGTCCACAGTTGGCTTAATAGCTGGGGAACCGAAAATGAGCAAGATGCGCCGAGGTCAGGTAAGTGAAGCTGGTTTACACCGACGAAGCCATTGATGATTTGAAACGCCTCAGGGAGTTCGTTGCGGTGCACAGCCCGTCGTCGGCAGCCAGGATTGCCACCGAACTGGTTGGCAAAATCGAATTACTTCCAGACTTCCCCAAAATGGGCGCACCAGTTGAAATGGCACCGGTGCCTGACTCTGTTCGAGATATGGTTTTCGGAAAATACATCGTTCGATATTCAGTTCATGCCAGTGCCATCATTATTCTCCGAGTGTGGCATGGTCTTGAGGGTGAACGATAGCAAATTTAACCAAACGCGGCACTAGGACGCCCTTGTCTCCGCTTCGCTGCGTCAAGGTCGCCGGTGATGGCGGCGTTTGACATTAAGAGGACTGCATTTGGAGACTCGAGAGAAAAGTTGCTCTAGTCACTGGTGCTGCCAAGGGTATTGGAGAGTCGATTGCTCGTCATTTTGCAGCTTACGGCTCAATTTCTGACAAAAAGTCTGGATTAACCACAAGGTTCCGCACGCCATGAGCGTGATCCTCGTCAAATTCGTTGCTTTTGCACCATTGTCCAACGGTATTAATATTGACCTTAGCGACTTTTGGTCGAACGCTCCACGTTACTTGAAAAGGGGATGGCTCGTCATTGTAGGCAGGTCCCGTGGTCGAACCGATATATTGAACGGGATCGCCGGTGTTGTTAAGAAGACCTAACGCTTGGAAATAACCGTTCTGCTTTCCGACTCTATTTAACTCAACAAAATCGAGCGCGTTGTTATCGTTTACGACAACAAATACTTGCGCCTCGACTCGCAGCTGTGGGTTGGCTGTTGACTCGTGCAGACACGTCATCAATGAATGTCCGGGGGCCGCATTGGCGGTTGAGTAGACATAATGAACTTCAATGGTGTCACCGGGATACACGGCGCCATGCCCACTTGGACAAATCGCTTCTTCGGTCGCTTCGAGCTCGGCATTCGATAACATTCCCGAATATCGAAAACCCACCGTAGAACCGTGGTCATCGCCATTTCCTGCAGAAGCTGTGAACTCGCCACCTTTATGTTCCGCGTGCTTGTGGAAGTGAATATCACACAAATTCATTGTTGAATAATCAGGAGCCATACCAAACACCCTAGCGTTCGTGCCATGGGGTGACTCAATATCACGTGGCGCTTGAGGGCCAAACCCATTATCTGTGTTTTGGCTAATTTGTGTCGCAGAACCACTCATTGACATAAAGCTGGCAATAGCTAAAGGGGCAAGCAATTTCATGCAATGTTTCCTTGAAGGCTTAAAGATATTCAATGTTTCATCATGCGCTGCCTGCGCTCGCTGCATATAAGCTGTGCATGCCTGATTCGATCACTTTAGTCTGCTTACTCTCGGTCGGCAAGTTCTGTTTTTTTGCTGGCTGTAGGCGAATGGGGAAAAGGGTAAGATTTCCTCGTTGCTGCAAAAACAAAGCGCATATCAAGCACAAAAAAACGGACATCCGAAGGTGTCCGTTTTCATGTCGAGCAACACGAATCTACCCGCGAGTCGCTGCTTTCATGTTCGCGACGAACGCGCCGAGTTGCTCAAGCAACTGTGTCGGTTGCTCGAGGTTGTTTTCAATAATTTTCACCACGGCTGAGCCGCTAATCGCCCCCGCTGCACCAGCAGCAATGGCTTGGCGAACGTGTTCAGGTTGAGCAATGCCGAAACCGAGTAACGCTGGCGCGCCACCGGCGTCGCATAAGGTGCTGAGCAGGGCTTCGGCCGGTGCATTGAGGGTGTCGTTGGCACCGGTGACACCAGCACGGCTGAGTAAGTAAATATACCCTTCACTGGCTGCGGCGACTTGTTTCAGTGTGTTCTCGCTGGCGTCTGGTGGCGCAATGAAAATTGGCGCAATACCTTGAGCTTTCGCCACTTCAGAGAAGTGTTTGCCTTCACGTAGAGGCACGTCGGCAATTAATACCGAGTCAACACCAGCAGATTTCGCGCGTTGATAAAATTGGTCGGTGCCATTCGAGACAACCAAGTTACAGTACACCAATAAGCCGATTGGTAAGTCTGGATAATCAGCCCGAATACGTGCAATCAAGTCGAAGCATTGCTGAATTTTCAACGGTTGGCTCAGTGCGCGGATATTTGCCGCTTGAATCACCGGGCCGTCCGCGACTGGGTCGGAAAAAGGTAGGCCGAGTTCTAGGGCGTCGGCGCCACTTTCGATCAGACAGCGAATAATCTTTTCACTGAGCTCGAGATTCGGATCGCCAATCGTCACAAACGGCACAAATGCGCCTTCGCCGTTTGCTTTTAATTGACTAAATAATTGGTCGTAACGCTGACTCATGACGAGGCTCCTCCTTTTGCTGCGTGTTCTTGCTCTTCGGCGGCAAAAATTTTCCGTACATGGTCGATGTCTTTGTCGCCGCGTCCGGATAAATTCACCAACAAGACTTCCGGTTTATCACTGCTTTGTGCCCGTTTCACTGCGTAAGCAAGCGCGTGAGCGGATTCGAGCGCCGGAATAATGCCTTCGGCTTGGGACAAGAGTTTAAAGGCTGCTAATGCCTCGTCGTCGGTAACGCTGGTGTACTCGGCACGACCAATCGCGTTCAAATGCGCATGTTGCGGCCCAACACCCGGATAATCAAGACCGGCGGACACCGAGTAACTTTCTTCAATTTGACCGTCGTCTTCTTGCATCAGAAACGACCGGCAGCCATGCAGAACGCCCGGTTTACCGGCGGTGAGGGTGGCGCCATGGTGACCGCTGTCGACGCCTTTACCTGCAGGTTCAACACCGGTTAGACTCACGCTTGGCTCGTCGATAAATTCGGCGAACATGCCGATTGCGTTTGAGCCACCGCCGACACAGGCAATGACCTCATCCGGTAATCGACCTTCTTGGGCGAGAATCTGTTCTTTTGCTTCGGCGCCGATCATGCGGTGGAATTCACGCACAATGGTCGGGAACGGATGCGGGCCTGCGGCGGTGCCGAGTAAGTAATGCGTGGTTGGGTAGCTAGCGGTCCAGTCGCGCATCGCTTCGTTGACGGCGTCTTTTAGTGTACCGCTACCGGCGTCGACGGGAATTACAGTTGCGCCCATGAGCTCCATACGAAAGACGTTCGGTTGTTGCCGTTCGGCGTCTTTACGACCCATGTAAATCACACACTCGAGATCAAGCAATGCGCAGGCAAGGGCGGTTGCGGTACCGTGTTGGCCTGCACCTGTTTCAGCAATAATACGCTTTTTGCCCATGCGTTTGGCTAACAAGGCTTGGCCAAGTACTTGGTTGGTTTTGTGTGCGCCGCCGTGTAGCAGATCTTCACGTTTCAAATAGATTTTAACTGGCGAGCCAGCGGTTAAATTTTTACACAGGGTTAGCGGCGTTGGCCGACCTAGGTAAGTTTGTAAGAGGTCTTTGAATTCGGCATTAAATTCAGGATCGGCTTGAGCGTCCAAAAACGCTTGTTCAAGCTGGTCCAGCGCCGGTAATAGGATTTCCGGTACAAACTGACCACCGAAATCGCCAAAGTACGCATTCATTTTGGCATCTGACATCGTAAGTTCCTTAATAACTGCGGATTATATTAAAGGCTTGAGTAAGTTTTGCGGCGTCTTTGTGGCCGGGCGTTCGCTCAAAACCGGAGTTTAAATCGAGTGCATAGCAGGGTTGTTGCAATGCCTCAGGTAAATTTTCGATCTGCAGACCACCTGCAAGAATCGCTTGATCGGCTGGATAATGCTGAATCAATGTCCAATCAAAGGTCTTGCCAGAACCGCCTTTGCCGCGATCGAGCACGTATTTATCGACATTCGAGTCGGGTCGAAAGTCAGCGGCACTCGCTGCGGTGACTGAGTGCGCCAGATGGAGCTTAGTCGTTGCTGGCAAGCGCTGTTTGAGTGCGGCTAATGTTTGTTGTGCTGATGCGTCCAGATCATGAATTTGAATGGCGGCTAAATCAAGCGTCTCAGCAAGCGCAGCTGCATGTGTGATTAGTGTATCTGCATCCGCGTAATCGTCAGCGCTGAGGACACCCACATAACGTAGGCCACGCACTTGTTGGCGAATTGCTTGCGCTTGCTCTTGTCTGACTTTGCGGCTCGAACGCTCGGCGAAAATGAAACCCGCGAAGGTCGCACCGCTGTCGCGCGCGGCAAAAGCTTGCGCAGCTGAGGTGATACCACAGACTTTGTGCGCGCCATAAATGAGCTGGCGACAGGCAAAATCAATATCGCTCTGCGCTGTGAGTGAACCTCCGACTAAAAAGCCATTAACATGCGACGCAATATGACGCACCTGCTGGTTGTTCTCAATGCCAGACTCGGCAATTAGCAACGCGCCTTTGGGAGCAAGTGGCGCAAGTGCTTTGCTACGTTCAAGATCGACCGACATATCGCGTAGGTTGCGATGATTAATGCCAATCACGCTGGCGCCCAGTTGATTGGCACGTTTCATCTCCGCTGCATCACTGACTTCCGTCAAAATGTGCAGTCCAAGTTCGTCGGCGAACTCGGCAAGATGTCGATAGGTCTCGTCATCGAGAATAGACAGCATGAGCAAAATCGCATCGGCACCGAAATAGCGAGCGAGCGCAACTTGGTAGCGACTGAAGATAAAGTCTTTGCACAAAACGGGGCAGCGGACTTGGTTGCTGACCGCTTGCAAGTAGGCAAAGTCACCTTGGAAATAATCGGGCTCGGTTAATACCGAAATCGCTGCTGCATAGCTTTGGTAAATGCGGGCAATGGCGACCGGATCAAAATCAGGCCGAATAACACCTTTGGATGGCGATGCTTTTTTACACTCAAGAATAAATCGCGCATTCGGCGCTTTCAGCGCCGCGCTAAAGTCACGTACAGGCCGCGTACTCGCTTTGGCAGCCGCTATAATTTCCGCTTCTGGGTAGTCTTGTTGCAGCAACGCCAGACGATCTTGGCGGGTGTCGACGATGGTGCGCAGAATGGACGGTGTGTCGCCCGGCATTTGATAACGGTTCATCGAAACGCCTCCTGAAGAGACGCGAGGTGTTTTGCAACTGCGCCAGACGCAAGGTGCTCGAGACTGGCCTGACAGGCTTCGCGCAGCGACGTTTCATGACCAGTCAAGTAACGCACTGCGGCAGTGTTCATGGCAATTGCATCGCGCTGCTGGGCGACACCTTGGCCGTCAAAAACGGCCTGCAATAACCGGGCATTGTGGTCTGCATCACCACCTCGTAAGGTTTCAATCGACGCGGTTTGTAGACCAAAATCTGCCGGTGTCAGTGTGTACTCCTGAATCGCATCACCGTTGACTTCCACCACATGGGTTTCGCCATGTAATGCAAGCTCATCGAGACCACTACCGTGCACCACCATGGCCCGCTCACAACCCAGCATTTGCAGAGTTTCAGCAAACGGACGGCATAATTCTGGGGTGTAAACCCCGAGTAACTGTGCTTTGGGTCGCGCCGGATTAATCAGCGGGCCAAGCAAATTGAAAATGGTGCGGGTTTTCAGCTCTTGGCGAACGGGCATGGCATAGCGTACGCCCGGATGATAATGCGGTGCAAAGAGAAAGCAAAAGCCAAAGTCATTCAATAATTTTTTGTTTTCATCGGGTGATAAGTCGAGTGGAATGCCTAATGACTCCAACACGTCTGCTGAGCCTGAGCGCGACGACACACTGCGATTTCCATGCTTGGCGATTTTTAAGCCCATGCTGGCACAGACCAGTGCTGCCGCCGTTGAAATATTAATCGTGTTGCTACCATCGCCGCCGGTACCACAGGTGTCGGCAACGGCGTAACCGAGTTCAGGGAAGCGCTTACTACCAGCGAGCAAGGCTTTTGCTGCACCGGTAATTTCTTCCGCTGTTTCGCCGCGAATTTTTAAGGCGACAAGAATCGCGGTGATTTGATTCTGAGTTAACTGACCACGAATGAGGTACTCAAAGAGTTTTTCAGTTTCCTTAACGGACAGCGTTTCTCGATTAAGTAATTGATGCAACTCACGCATGGGTGGCTCCTTGGATGCTCGCCGGTGCATTAGATACCAGCTTGGTACGCGAATGGTTCATTAAATAGTGAATACTGTTGCGAAGTAAATTAGTGCCGGCCGTGGTCATGATCGACTCGGGATGAAATTGAAAGCCGATGACGCCGTCTTGTTCATGGGCAATGGCCATAGGGATGTCCTCGAACATCGCGATAACGTCAAGCTCGGCGGGTACCTGCGTTGCTTGCAGCGAATGATAGCGGGCGACAGGCAAAGGTTGGTCGAGCCCAATAAAAATAGGGTGAGGGCTACAGGTGATTAAACTGGCTTTGCCATGTAAGGTTTCGCGACAGCGATCCACTTCACCCCCATAGAGTTCAACCATGGCTTGAAAGCCCAAGCAAATCCCCAGCATGGGCATGCGTCCGCGGGCATAGTTAATCACTTCTGGCATGCAACCGGCTTGACTGGGGTGCCCCGGTCCCGGCGACAAACACAGGATGACAGGGCCTTGTGCGGACAGCTCTTCTAAACGCTGAATCACGATGTCGGCGGCGATGGTATTGCGGTACACCTCAAGGGCAAAGCCAAGTTGCTTGAATTCGTCGACGAGGTTGTAGGTAAAACTGTCGATGTTATCGATGAATAAAATATGTCCTGATGTCATGCCAGTTCCTCCACCGCTTGGTTTGCCGTGGTGATAGCATGAATCACGGCACTTGCTTTTTGTTCGGTTTCACGCACTTCGGCTTGGGTGTCGGAATCATAGACGACACCGGCACCGGCTTGCACAATTGCTCGTTGGTTTTTTACGTAAGCGGAGCGAATGACAATGCAGGTGTCCATGTCACCGGTACCGGTAAAGTAGCCTACCGCACCGCCATAACTGCCGCGTCGCGTTTTTTCGGCGTGACGGATTAACGAAGCGGCGCTTACTTTTGGCGCACCGACGAGTGTCCCCATATTCATGCAGGCTCGATAGGCGTCGAGCGCATCGAGATCGGAACGCAGGGTCGCAACAACACGTGACACTAAATGCATGACGTGGGAGTAGCGGTCGACTTTGAGCAAGTCGGCAACATAGCGCGAGCCAACTTCGGCAATGCGGGCTAAGTCATTGCGCGCTAAGTCGACCAACATCATGTGCTCAGACAGTTCTTTGCTGTCTTGGCGCAATGCAAGTTCGATACGTGAGTCTTGATCCGCGCGGATCTTACCGGCTTCGTCACGCGCTCGTGGCCGCGTTCCAGCAATCGGGTACAGTTCCACTTGGCGGTTCTCCGCCGAGAACTTTAATGCAGACTCCGGTGATGCACCGAACAATTCAAACTGCCGCGTCTTCAAATAGAACATGTACGGGCTTGGGTTGCTAACTTTGAGTGCGGAATAACTATTCAAAGCACTGTGACACGGCAGGTGAAACTCCCGAGCCGGCACAACTTGAAAAATATCGCCAGCGCGAATGTGCTCTTTCATGTCGTCGACAATCGCGGCGTAGTCCACTCGGTTTGGCTGACTATGTATTTGGCTAAAGTCGACGGCTAGTTTTGCTGGCGTCTGATCAGCTGGTTGCTTTGCTGGTTGCTGCAGTCGAGCCGTTAATTCGCCAATGCGTTGGCACAGCGTTTGATGGCGGCTGGAGAAATCCTCACCGCCGGCAACGATGCCAAGAATATCGGTTGACTGCTGCTGGTGGTCGATAATGACCAGTGTTTCCGCAAGGTAAAACTGGTAATCGGGACAGTCGTTGTTGCCTTCACTTACCGCCGGTAATTGTTCGAACGTCGCCAGCAAATCATAAGCAAAAACACCAGCGAGAAAGATGGCAAAGGGATGATCGGTTAAATTCACCAATTGCTGTTGTAAGATCCGCAGTGGCGTTAAGTTGCCGGGTTGTTTGAGCCGCTCATCTTCGGCCAGCGTGTCTGCTGCTGTTGCGAAATCGACAAGCAGTTGGTCGGTCGTCTGCTGCAGCTCGGTCACAGCACTCTCTTGTTGCAGCTGCGCGGCAAACCATGGCAGTAAAACCTGACCGTTGGTTGTCAGCGCGCAAATCTCAATACGATTTCCGCGGCAGATTAACCGTAAAGACGGGTCGACCATGAGCAAGCTTTTCAAGTTTGTCCGCGAGTTGATTTCGGCTGATTCAAGCAAAAGATGTTCGCCCTGATGATCGGCTAAACAGCGCAATACTTCGACTGGATCGGCTTGATAGCGAGCATTGAGGGAAACGCTATATAGTTGTCCCAGTTGTGGGCTTGAGTCCTGATTTTGCGACATTGATTTCATCCTGCCGTGCTGATTTTAATTTAAGTACCGTGCTGACGTTTCTGCGGGATGAAAAAAACAAACCCGCTAAGCAGCGGGTTTGTTGTCTTTCTGGTAAACAAAGCGCGTTTCACGCACACAGAAACCCACCTACCCGCAAGGTAAGTGCCACCACCAACGATGAGTTAATTTCGGTGCTGTTTTCAGCGTGCTCATGCTTTGCCATGCCTTTTTTAGAGTTTTTTGAGTTGTTACAAACCTTGTTTATTGTCAGACCACTTTTTCACCGAGTGCCTCGGGAAGTGGCTTATACAACTTAAATAACCTTGTATGTCTTTAATAAACAGTTGTACCTTAAAACGACTCAAGAATACTGTCAATAATAATTTGCCATTTTTGTTCGAAGTTAATGATAAACTAACCCATTGGCGACATATTTCGATACGGAAAGAATTACGAGTCCATGCAGAAGCGAATTGATTTACATTGTCATACAACAGCCTCAGATGGTGAACTAACACCGGCTGAGATCGTCATGCGTGCCAGTGTCATGCAGCTCGATGTATTGGCTATTACCGATCATGATTCCATTGCAAGTTGGCAACCTGCGTGCGCAGCTCAAGCGAACGTAGCGCCGAAGTTGCAGCTCATTAGCGGGGTTGAAATCAGTACCCGTTGGCACGGATTTGAAATTCATATCTTAGGTTGGAATTTTGACCCCGAACATCCGCAGCTTTTGTCCTTATTGCAAGCACAACAGCTACGTCGGCAGGAGCGGGCGCAACTGATTCACGACAAGTTGCTGCAGCGCGGAATGTCAGCAGCGCAGTTACCTGAGGTCGACCTTGATGGCGAGCGCGTGTTGACCCGCTTGCACTTTGCTGAGTCTTTGGTTGCTCATGGCGCAGCGAAAACCGTTCAAGACGCGTTTGATCGCTATTTAGGCAAGGGCCAATCCGCTTATGTCGCACCTGCCTGGTGTTCTGTTGACGAGGCGATAAGTGCCATTCAAGCAGCAGGCGGTACCACCTCAATCGCTCATCCGCTGGCCTACCCATTAAGTAACAAGTGGCTACGGCGCTTACTGACCGAATTTAAGGACAGCGGCGGTGATGGCATCGAGATTAGTATGTCGCAGCAGGGGCTGCATCAACGCCAATGGTTAACGGAACTTGCGCTCGAATATGACCTGGCCGGTAGCGTTGGTTCGGATTTTCACCGACCGAGTAAATGGCGTGAACTTGGACGGCATTTAAATTTGCCAGAAAGTGTTCGACCCGTCTGGCAAGCTTGGGTAAATATGTAATAATGGTGTCGTTATTTTTTAGGCAACGCGAGAGGTTTTCGCAATGAGTCAGTTTTTTCAAATTCATCCTGAGAATCCGCAGGTTCGTCTGCTGCAGCAGGCGGCCGATATTGTGCGGAGTGGTGGGGTGATTGTGTATCCGACCGACTCGGGTTATGCGATTGGTTGTCAGTTGCAGAATAAGGACGCGATTGAGCGCATTTTACAAATTCGGCAGCTGGGGAAAGAGCACAACTTCACCTTGGTCTGTCGCGATTTATCGGAACTCTCAATTTATGCCAAGGTGGGAAATCAAGCTTTCCGGTTGTTGAAAAACAACACACCAGGACCTTATACCTTTGTGTTACGCGGTACCAAAGAAGTGCCGAAACGGCTGTTGAATCCGAAACGTAAAACGATTGGTTTACGGGTGCCGGACAATAAGATTGCCCAGGGCCTGCTTAGCGAACTGAATGAACCCATGATGTCGACAACGATGATCTTTCCGGGCGAAGAGTTTGCCGAGCCAGATCCGTATGAAATTCGTTTGCGCTTGGAAAAGGTCGTCGACCTCGTGATTGATGGTGGCCATCTGATGGAGCATCCAACGACAGTCGTTGACATGGTCGACGATGAGATTCAGGTGATTCGCGTGGGTGAAGGCGATCCGGAACCCTTTAATTGATGGTTAAGGCTGATGATAAAGGTCGGTTGATTTGAGTGAAATCGAGAAGTCAGCAACGTCCACATTGATTTCTGCCCAGCAGTCGTTGCCGCTGGGTTTTGTCCGTGGTGAGCCGATTTTTGAACAACCCGAAGACCTTTATATTCCGCCTGAAGCCCTCGAGTTGATGTTGGATTTATTTTCCGGGCCGATGGACTTGCTGTTGTATCTGATTCGCCGGCAAAAAATGGATATTCTTGACCTGCCGATTCTGAGAATTACCGAACAGTATATGACCTACGTGGATATGATGCGTGAGTTGAAATTGGAGCTCGCTGCTGAATATCTGCTTATGGCGGCCATGTTGGCAGAAATTAAAAGTCGTATGTTATTGCCGCAAACGCCCGATGATGACGATGATGAGTCGGACCCACGTGCGGAACTAGTCCGTCGCTTGCAAGAGTATGAAATTGTGCGCGAAGGCGCGCAGCAGCTGGATCAGCAACCGCAGCAAGAGCGCGATTACTTTATTGCCAATGCGGAAACCGATGCGCGTGAATTGGCCGGGCAGGCACCGCCAGATGTCAGTTTGGCGGAGTTAGGCTTAGCGTTGGCGAAGGTGATGCAATTAGTTGATGCGCAGGCACACCATCAGATTAAACGTGAGCACCTGTCCACCCGGGAACGTATGTCGTCGATTTTGAGTCAACTTGAATCGTATGGGCAACTGCAGTTTCAGCAGCTTTTTGTTCTGCAAGAAGGGCGCGCAGGGGTCATTGTCAGTTTTCTCGCAATTTTGGAATTGAATAAAGAAGGTTTAATTGTTTTAACGCAGGCGGAGAATTTTTCGCAGTTATACGTCCGCAAAGCGAGTGAAAAGGATTTCGACGTGTATCAGAGGGGCGGATAAATGATTTCAGATCAGCAATTAAAGCAATTGATTGAAGCAGCGATATTCGCCGCGGAGCAACCCGTCACGGTTGAGCAACTGTTAGGTGGCGTGCTGGCCAATTTTTCGCTCAATCGTCCTCGTGTGCGCCAAGTATTAGAAGCGCTGCAGCATGATTATCAGGATCGTGGCATTGAATTAGTTGAAGTGGCGACCGGTTATCGCTTTCAAACGCGACCTGAACTTGGTCCTGCACTGGTGCACATGTGGCCAGAGCGTGCGCCACGTTACTCCGCGGCGCTGTTGGAAACGCTGGCGCTGATTGCTTGGCGGCAACCAGTGACGCGCGGGGAAATTGAGGCTGTACGTGGTGTTTCCGTTAGCACGCAGATCATGAAGACTTTGCAAGAGCGTGGTTGGGTGAAAGTCGTTGGCCATAAAGAAGTACCGGGCCGACCGGCGTTGTACGCAACCACCAAAGCATTTTTAGATTACTTTTCATTAACATCCATTAGTGATTTACCGGCACTCACACAAGAACGTCCGGCATTAGTCGAGCTCGATGCAGTTAACGAGCAAGCTGATTTATTGACAGACACGCGGGAGCGTGACGCAGAAGAGGAAAACGAAGCGTGAAAGACACCGAAAAATTACAGAAAGTGTTGGCACGGTCAGGGCATGGCTCTCGACGTGAAATAGAAAGCATGATTAGCGAGGGACGTATTCGCGTGAATGATCATGTCGCCACACTGGGTGAACGAGTCGCGCCAGACGCAGTGATTCGCGTCGATGGGCACAAAGTGCAAGTACGTGACCCGGAAGAACAGCATTGCCGCGTTTTGCTCTATCACAAGCCGGAAGGTGAGTTGGTCACCCGCAAAGATCCTGAAGGTCGTGCAACGGTCTACGAGCGCTTGCCGCCAATGAAGAATGCGCGCTGGATTGCAATTGGTCGTCTCGACATCAACACCTCTGGGTTGTTGCTGATGACTACCGATGGCGAATTGGCCAATCGGATGATGCACCCGAGTTACGAAGTCGAGCGCGAGTACGCGGTACGCGTATTCGGTGAAGTCACTGAAAGTCAGATTCAAAAGCTGTTGCGTGGCGTTGAACTTGAAGACGGAATGGCACGCTTTAAGAAAATCCGTCGCCGCGGCGGTGAAGGTTTAAACCAATGGTTCCATGTCATTCTGACGGAAGGTCGGAATCGCGAAGTTCGTCGTTTGTGGGCGTCGCAGGGGCTGACGGTCAGTCGTTTGATTCGGGTTCGCATGGGCGAGCTGACGTTACCGAAAGGTTTGGTCGCTGGCGGCTGGATGGAACTGCCGTTAACCGACGTCAACTATCTGCGCAAGTTGGTTGAATTAGACACGATTGATTCCGCACCGGTGATTTCGCGCGAAGATCAAGAACGAGCGTTAAAACAGGCGCGTCGCGCGCAGCGACGTCGTCAACCTGCCAGCAAGTCGCGGACGAGCGCAGCTGCACCTGATCGCGATGCGAAGCAGCCTTCCGAGCGCCGTTCACCGGCAACTGCTGGGAAACGTAAACCGGCGGCTAACAAGGGCAAATTAAGAACGACGAAGAAGCCGTCGCGCGAGGGCAGTGGTCGCTCGCCAGCTCAAGGTCAAGGTTCAGGAAAGGGTCGCAAGTAATGTACGTTACTGAATGGCAAGAAACAAAGAGTGTTTGGCTACGCTGGCCGAGCCGCGAAGATATTTGGCCGGAGCAAGGGCGCGCAGTGCAAGTTGAGCTCCTAGCGCTGATTGCCGCACTGACGACGCGTCAAGTCCCAGTGAATTTGCAAGTTGGGGCGGCTGATGAAGCGCGCCTCAGGGAGCGACTTGGCAGTGATTCGTCAGTTGATTCGCAGTTTTTGACGATTCATTGCGTCGATTTCGGCGAAGTTTGGTTACGTGATTGTGCGCCGTTTATTGTCCGTTCTGACAGTGGACAAGCCGCTTTCGCCTATAACTTCGATGGTTGGGGCGGTATTGATGATCACGTGGCTGCTGATTTAAGTGCACGTGATTGGCTTATTCAACAGCTGAAACTGCCCGTTACTCAGCGAGACATGGTACTTGAAGGCGGTGCCGTTCATCATGATGGTGAAGGTACTGCGCTAATCTGCATGGGCAGTATTTTGTATCGGCAAGCGAACCATGGGCTCACCGCAGCACAGCTCGCGACTGAATTACAAACCGCATTGGGAATTGACAAAGTGTTAACCCTACCGGGGCGTCTGAATGCGGATGAAACAGGCGGCCATATTGATAATTTAGCTTGTTTCATTGCACCGACGACGGTTGTGGTGGCGGCAACCCAAGACCCAAGTCACCCTGATTACGCGACCTGTCGTCGCGTCGTGGACTTTTTGCAACAGGCGCGCGATGCCAAAGGTCGAGCACTGACAGTGCATACACTGCCGCTGCCGCGTTCTCCACGATTATCCGCCGCAGAAAGTGCATCAATTGCGCACCGGCCAGGTATTCGTAAACGGATTGCTGGCATGGCATTGATGGCGAGTTATGTGAACTTTTTGCGTATCGAAAGGCCTGATAAGAAGCTTATTGTCTTGCCGAGTTTCGGTTTACCGACGGATGCGCAAGCGCAGCATCAAATGCAAACCTTGCTGCCGGAACATGAGGTCTTGCTGATTCCTGCTCGGTCTTTACTCGTGGGCGGCGGCGCTTGGCATTGTGCTAGCTTCGTCGAACCTGCGTAAGTATTTAATTGCACGTCGATCGCGAGAGAGGTTGCTATGAATTTACGTTTAATTGCAGCGGTAGGTTGTACTCTGCCTTGGTTGTTGGCTTGTCAGCCAGCAGCTGTCAACGAACAAGCTTATATCGAAGTGCAAGGCAGCGGCGTTGCCGTTGCGGTACCCGACCGTGTGTCGATGGTGTTTGCCATTGAAGCCGAAGGCCAAGACTTAACCCAGTTAAAACGACGTGTCGATGCGACGACAGTAAACATGCTCGATTTGTTTACGGAAATGAATATACCGCGGCAGCAAATTCGTTCGTGGAATGTAAGTGTACAACCGATGTACAACTATCGCGACGGCAGCCGTGAGTTTCAAGGGTATCAAGTCTCCCGTGATTTACAGGTTACCTTCGACGAGTTGGATCGCTTCGATGAGATTCTCGACAACGCACTACAGGCTGGAATTGGTAACTTAAGCCGGGTGAATTTCACCGTTGCAGAGCCGTCGCCTTACTATGAGCAAGCGCGCGCTGCTGCCGTCGAACATGCGCATGCAAAGGCCAAACAAATGGCTGAGCTGAGCGGTCGCCAGCTTGGTCATGCCTTACAAATTCGAGAGCAGGGCGGCCATCAAGAACGTATCTTGGTAACAGGGTCACGAATGATGGCAGCTGACAGCAGTGCAACCGAAGCCGGTGAACAAGAAATCCGCGCTCAAGTATTTATTCGCTACGCACTTGAGGACTAATGTTCAGCAATGGCGAAACCCCCGAAAGATCCGAACGACGAACAGGTGATTGAGCAACGTGCAGTGCAGTTGCTCAGCCGCCGTGAACAAAGTGAGTTTGAGTTGGTGCAAAAGCTTTGTCAACGCGGCTTTAATCGTCCCGCTGTCCTGCACGTTGTCGAGCGTTTGCAAGCCCGCCGTTGGCAGTCGGACGAACGCTTCGCTGAAATGTTTTATCGCAGTCGTGTCGAGCAAGGCTATGGGCCGTTAAAAATCAAAGCCGAAATGCAGCAGCGTGGCATCAACTCGGTATTGATCGAGACCATCTTTGCTGACGCTGCGACCGATTGGCGCGCACTCGCTGTGGAGCGCTATCGACGAAAGTATGGTCGTTACGTTCCAACGGATATTGACGTGAAGGAGCGCAGTAGGCGCCAACGTTTTCTAGCCCAACGCGGCTTTTCTATGGATCAGGTTTATGCCGCCGAACGGGCAGCGCAGGAATCCGATGAGAATGCGGGTTAAGCGTCTGTTTTCTGTTCGTCCCCTATGCTAATCTTAACCACATGTTTCACGCGTTCGTGCGAGCCGGTTTCGCCTCAGTGTTCCTGCACGAGAATCCACCAGCGGATTTCCCTTGAATAATTCGCGACGCGTGCCCATGTATCAGTTTAATTCATCGTAACGATTGCTAACCGAGCGCAGGATAGAAGCTTTATGAGTATGAGTAGTGCCGAAATTCGCACGGCGTTTTTAAATTTTTTCGCAGAGCGTGGCCATCAAGTGGTACAAAGCTCGTCTTTAATTCCCGGTAACGACGCGACTTTGCTCTTTACAAATGCCGGTATGGTGCCATTCAAGGATGTCTTCCTTGGCACGGATAAGCGTGACTATACCCGAGCAACCAGCTCGCAGCGCTGCGTGCGCGCGGGAGGCAAGCACAATGACCTCGAAAACGTTGGTTATACCGCCCGTCACCACACCTTTTTCGAAATGCTCGGTAATTTCAGCTTCGGTGATTATTTCAAACGTGAAGCAATTCAATATGCGTGGACATTTCTAACCGACACGTTAGCTTTACCAAAAGAAAAGCTTTGGGTGACTGTTTTTGAAGAAGACGATGAAGCCTACGCCATTTGGGCCAACGAAATTGGCGTCCCGGAAGATCGCATTAGCCGTATCGGCGCGAAAGATAACTTCTGGCAAATGGGTGACACGGGACCTTGCGGCCCTTGTTCTGAAATTTTCTACGATCACGGTGAAGACGTCTGGGGCGGGCCGCCGGGTACCCCGGAAGAAGACGGTGACCGTTACATCGAAATTTGGAACTTGGTCTTCATGCAGTATAACCGTCAAGCTGACGGTACCTTGGATCCATTGCCGAAGCCGTCAGTTGATACGGGTATGGGTTTAGAGCGGATTGCAGCTGTGTTGCAGCATGTGCACTCGAACTATGAAACCGATACGTTTGTTGCGCTGATTAAAGCGGCTGCGCAAGCGGTCGGAACGGACGATCTGTCAGCGCAATCGTTACGCGTCATTGCTGATCATATTCGCTCCTGTTCGTTCTTAATTGCTGACGGCGTGCTGCCGTCGAATGAAGGCCGTGGTTATGTTCTGCGCCGGATTATTCGCCGTGCCGTGCGTCATGGTTCGAAACTGGGTGCTGAAGGCCCATTTTTCCATCAACTGGTGCAAGAGCTTGTCAACTTAATGGGCGACGCCTATCCAGAGCTGGTTAGTGCCCAAAGCCGCATTGAAAAAGCCTTGTTGCAGGAAGAGCAGCAATTTGCGCGCACCCTTCAGCGTGGTTTGAGCTTGCTAGAAAGTGCTGTGGCCGAGCTGCCTGAGCAGGGCGTGCTTGCCGGTGATGTCGTGTTTAAGCTCTACGACACTTATGGTTTCCCTTATGATTTAACCGCCGATATTCTCCGTGAGCGCGGTTATGGCCTCGATGAAGCTGGCTTTGAGTCGGCCATGGCTGAACAGCGAGCGCGAGCGCAGCAAGCGTCACAGTTCGGTGAAGATTACAATGCGCGCTTAAGCGCCGAAACGACCAGTTCGTTTTCGGGTTACAATGATTACGAAGGCCAAGCGATCATTACTGAGATTTTTCGTGACGGTGAGGCGGTGAACGCTTTAGCGCCCGGCGAATCAGGTATTGTTGTGCTCGACCAAACGCCTTTTTATGCAGAAAGCGGTGGCCAAGTTGGCGACGTCGGTGTATTTGAAATCGACGGTGAGCCGGTGTTTACTGTCAATGACACCCAATACATTGGCAAAGCGATTGCGCACCATGGTTTGAGTGATGTTGAACTTACGGTAGGACAGTCGCTGACCGCTGTGGTTGACGATGAACGCCGTTGGGCGATTCGCCGTAACCACTCAGCCACTCACTTGATTCATGCGGCGTTACGTAATGTACTTGGTGATCACGTGGCGCAGAAGGGCTCATTGGTCGACGATCAGCGCTTGCGATTCGACTTTGCGCATCCGCAAGCGGTGACGGCGGAAGAGTTACAAGCGATCGAAACCCAAGTAAATGAACAAATCCGGCTGAACACGCCGTTGACAACGGATGTTTTGCCGATTGAGGAAGCAAAAGCGCGCGGAGCAATGGCTCTGTTCGGCGAGAAGTACGACGATCAAGTACGGGTCGTGCAAATTGGTGACTATTCGCTCGAACTCTGTGGTGGGACACATGTCAATCGCACGGGTGACATTGGTAGCTTCCGGGTTTCTTCGGAGGCAGGTATCGCATCCGGTGTCCGCAGAATCGAAGCGGTGACTGGGGCAGGAGCTATTGCCTATACCCAAGCGCAACAGCAACAGTTGCAAAAGGTTGCGAGCCTATTTAAAGCCGACCCTGCTGCTGTGAGCGAGCGTATCGAGCAGCTCATTGGTCGTCAAAAGCAGTTAGAGAAAGAACTGGCCGAGTTACAACGCCAGTTGTCGCAACAAGCGGGCGCTTCGTTATTGGATAGCGCGCAAGAGATTCACGGCGTGAAAGCCATTATTGCTGAAGTGACGAATACAGAAGCTAAAGCGTTGCGTGAAATGGTTGATGACCTGAAGAATCGATTAGGTTCAGGGATCGTCTTCCTTGGCCTGCGCCAAGGCGACAAGGTGAGTTTGATTGCGGGTGTGACGAAAGACCTGACTGGCCGCGTGAAAGCGGGCGAGCTGGTTAATTTTGTTGCCAATCAAGTTGGTGGCAAGGGCGGGGGGCGGCCAGATATGGCACAGGCCGGTGGTACCGATGCCGGTAAGCTGGATGAAGCTTTAGCGAGTATATCAGGCTGGCTGGACGGTCAGTTAGGTTAGGGTTTATACAAGGCTGGTATCGATAAGATGATCAGCCTTTTTGTTAAGTAAAGTGGGAACACCAAAGAAACAATACGGTCAGTGAACTTTCTGAGAGATTTAGGCGTATTTGTGGTGCGAATTGGTCGGAAAACACTATCGCCAATTTTCATTAGTTGATAGACTATCGTGCCCACTTGGAAATGTGGTTGGTATGGATAAGGGACGAATCGTAAGGAGCGGGTAAATGTTAATTTTAACAAGACGTGTTGGTGAGACACTTATGATTGGTGACGATGTCACAGTGACGGTACTTGGTGTGAAAGGCAACCAAGTCCGAATTGGTGTCAACGCTCCGAAGGACGTGTCAGTTCACCGCGAAGAAATCTATATGCGGATTCAAGCCGAAAAAGACAACCAGTCTGACGGTGAAGCATAGGTCGAAGGAACGGTTTTGCCGTAAAAAGCGGCAGAGTGATTAAATAAAACGCATTTGAACGAAGAGTTTTAAAAAAGCGTTTGACATGCTCGCTCAAATCGCTATCATTCGTGCCCATCAAGACGCGGTGAGGTGGCCGAGAGGCTGAAGGCGCTCCCCTGCTAAGGGAGTATAGGGTTTGTAGCCCTATCGAGGGTTCGAATCCCTCCCTCACCGCCAGTTTTTGCAGTCATGTAAAAACAAAAAGTTTAGGTTAACGACGCGCTCGTAGCTCAGCTGGATAGAGTACCTGGCTACGAACCAGGCGGCCGGAGGTTCGAATCCTCCCGAGCGCGCCATTTTCCTAAATCATGTTCTAAAAAGAATATTGCGCGCTCGTAGCTCAGCTGGATAGAGTACCTGGCTACGAACCAGGCGGTCGGAGGTTCGAATCCTCCCGAGCGCGCCATTTCTTCTTCATCTTCATTTCTACCTTCATGTTTCTCTATATCGCTGTTTTTCGATGCCCCTGTAGTTCACCGTGAATTTTCAGTTGATGCCTTGCGCGATACAATCGTCTCGATGACGCATTCACTTTCTCGACAGAGCCGTTCAGTCAATCAAGCGCTGTAAACTAGAAAGCATCTATTCCCACTATAAATAAAGCCGATACCCCGATAACTTTCCTTTCCCGCGTAGTTTATTTACAATCATCTAACAATTCTAATTTTACGTACAGGCAAGGAAGGGTATGTCGGACTTATTTTTGCAGGCTGCGGAAATGATGCTTGCTGGTATGGGCGTGGTGTTTGTCTTCCTGATTTTACTCACCGGCGCTGTCACTTTGTTAACCAAACTATGTCCTGAGGCGAGCATCGACTCAGGAGCGTCTAGTGCACCTTCTGCTGGCACTGCCAACGAAGACGCGGATGCAAAAAAACTAGCTGCAATCGCCGTCGCCGTGAAGCGCTATCGCGCAAGTAAATCAGACAATCCAGCCTCAGACGCTTAGGGAGTCATCTTATGTCCAAACCTCTATTATTGACCGAATTGGTCCTGCGTGACGCACACCAGTCGCTGTTAGCGACCCGTTTGCGCCTCGATGACATGTTGCCGATTGCAGAGAAGCTCGATCAAGCGGGCTTTTGGTCGCTTGAAACTTGGGGTGGGGCAACGTTCGATGCCTGTATTCGTTATTTAGGTGAAGATCCGTGGGAACGCCTGCGTGAACTGAAAAAGGCGATGCCCAATACGCGCCAACAGATGCTTCTGCGCGGCCAGAACCTGCTCGGTTATCGTCATTATGCGGATGACGTGGTTAAACGTTTTGTCGAGCGCGCACGGACCAACGGCGTCGATGTTTTTCGTATTTTTGATGCAATGAATGATGTCCGCAACTTAAAGACAGCGATTGAAGCGACGATCGCGAATGATGGCCATGCACAAGGCACCATGTCGTATACTGTAAGCCCTGTACACACGCGGGAAAAATGGGTGGCGATGGCGAAAGAATTAGAAGACATGGGTTGCCATTCGATTTGTATCAAGGATATGGCAGGGTTATTGCGCCCCTACGAAGCGGAAGGGCTAATTACCGAGCTGAAAGCAAATGTGTCGGTGCCGATTGCCATGCAGTGTCATGCAACGACAGGCTTAAGTACAGCGACCTATCAAAAAGCGATCGATGCGGGTATTGATATGCTCGATACCGCGATCTCGTCGATGAGTATGACCTATGGGCATAGTGCAACGGAAACGTTAGTCGCTATGGTCGAAGGTACCGAGAGAGATACCGGGCTCGACCTCGCCAACCTTGAAGAAATTGCGTCCTACTTTCGCCATGTGCGGAAAAAGTACGCGCGCTTTGAGGGTTCACTAAAAGGTGTGGATGCGCGAATTCTTCTGGCACAAGTGCCTGGCGGCATGCTCACCAACATGGAAAATCAACTGCGTGAGCAGAAAGCGTTGGATAAATTTGATCAAGTTCTGGAAGAAATTCCGCGGGTGCGCGAGGACTTAGGTTTTATTCCATTGGTCACGCCAACCTCACAAATTGTCGGTACTCAAGCAGTACTCAACGTCTTAACCGGTGAACGTTACAAGTCGGTTTCAAAAGAAACGGTCGGCGTCTTGAAAGGTGAGTATGGTGCGACGGCAGCTCCGGTGAATGCAGAATTGCAAAAGAAAGTGCTGGCTGGCGCCGAACCAATTACTTGCCGACCCGCAGATCTGATCGAAGATGAGTTAGACGCGCTAACGACTGAGTTAGAAGGAAAAGCGAAATCTGAAAATATTCGCCTCGCAGAGGCAAGTGTCGATGACGTATTAACCTATGCCTTGTTCCCGCAAATTGGCCTGAAATTTTTACAGAATCGCGATAATCCAGACGCGTTCGAGCCGGTGCCGAGTGTTGAAAATGCGACACCAGTGCGTAAAGCCGAGACCGGCGATAATAGTATTGAACGTTACGACGTGTGTATTTCTGGTGAGTGTTTCTCAGTTGAGGTTGGCCCCGATGGCAGCTTAAAGGCAGAGTCGAGTCGTTCAACTAATCCGCCGGCTGAATCGCAGCCGAAAGCAGCACCGGCACCGCAAGCGAGCGCCAATGCACACGCGTTGCACGCACCCTTGTCAGGTAACTTATGGAAGTATCAAGTGAAGCCTGGCGACGCTGTGAAATCCGGTGATGTCGTCGTCATTCTAGAAGCGATGAAAATGGAAACGGAAGTCCGTGCCGATCGCGATGGCGTCATTGCCGAGTTGAAGGCACGAGAGGGCGATAGTGTTATTTCGGGTGACATTTTGTTGACCATTGAAGGGAACGCCTAAGCATTATGGAAACATTGCTAACATTGTGGAATACCACTGGCTTCGCAGGCCTGTCGCTCGGTGCCATCGTGATGATTGGGGTCGGCCTGCTGCTGGTTTATCTCGCCATCGTGCATAAATTTGAGCCGTTACTGCTATTGCCAATCGGCTTTGGTGCTGTGCTCGCGAATATCCCGCTAGCCGGCATGAATGAGCCTGGTGGGATTCTCTATTTACTTTATGAGCTTGGCATTGCCACGGGATTGTTCCCGCTGCTGATTTTTCTCGGTGTTGGGGCGATGACGGATTTCGGTGCATTGTTAGCGAATCCGCGCATGCTGTTACTTGGAGCGGCAGCACAATTTGGCATTTTTGCTACTTTATTGGGTGCAATCGCGCTGAACTGGGTGCCAGGTGTTGAGTTTACCATACAGCAAGCAGCTGCTATTGCCATTATCGGCGGTGCAGATGGCCCGACAGCGATTTATTTAGCTTCGCAGTTGGCACCTGAGCTGCTGGGAGCGATTGCTGTTGCCGCATATTCGTATATGGCGCTGGTGCCGGTTTTACAGCCGCCGGTAATGCGCCTACTGACCACGGAGAAAGAACGAAAAATCCGCATGACGCAGTTAAAGCCGGTGTCGAAGCGGGCGAAGATCCTTTTTCCGTTGATGGTGCTGGTGATGACGTTATTGCTGTTACCCACAGCGGCACCGCTCGTCGGAATGTTCTGTCTCGGTAACCTCATGCGCGAAAGTGGCGTGGTGGATCGTCTGAGTAAGACGGCTCAGAATGAATTGATTAACCTTGTCACCATTTTCCTTGGCTTAGCAGTCGGCGCCCAATTAACTGCCGCTTCGTTTTTGTCCGCGCAGACGATTGGTATCTTATTGCTTGGCGCGGTCGCGTTTACGATAGGTACTGCGGCTGGGGTTTTGATGGCAAAACTGATGAACCTTGTCAGTAAACAGGCGATTAATCCACTAGTTGGCGCTGCTGGGGTTTCAGCGGTACCGATGGCAGCACGGGTTGTCAATAAAGAAGGGTTGAAGGCCGACCAGCATAACTTCTTGTTAATGCACGCGATGGGGCCAAACGTCGCCGGTGTATTGGGCTCAGCGGTCGCAGCAGGTGTTTTGCTTGCTTTAGCCAGTTAACCTACAGGTTAGGTTAGCGCTCAAGAAGCCCTGTACAGCGCGTGCAGGGCTTTTTTGATCACCGTGTAAGCCAGAGCATTAAGGTATAAAAAGCGGCGATGACGGCGCTTACAATCAATATGTATAAATAGCCTTGTTTACCTTGGCGCAAGCTGTAGCCGTTCATTTGCAGGTAAATGGTCCATAACAAACAAAGCAGAAACGGGATTAAAAATAGAAATCGAATCATTGTGAATTATCCGTTGTTGTTTCATCCGCGAGACTTGTTAAATCTTGAGCTGCCTGTTCGGCGTGGTCAAGTAGTCCTTCTAAACCACTGATTTGGTCCGCCACGGCGCCGACGTTGCGCTCGTTGACTGCAGCTTCTAATCCCGCGGCTTTGTCAGCGAGTGCAACTAAACCAAGATTGGCAGCAGCACCTTTTAGCGAGTGGAAATATCGACGCGCTTCGTCATTTTGACCACGAGTGATGAATTCTGAAACCGTCATGGCTGAGCCGCGATAGCTCGCGACTAAATGGTTTAATAATTTAATATACAACTCATGATTATGATTTAAGCGTTGAAGTGCTTGCTCCAGCTGAATACCTTTCATTTGTGGATACTTGGGCTTGCTCACAGGTGCCTCGGGCTCACTGGATTGTTCAAACGCGCTGTCTGCCTGATAGGGGCCAGGTAGTGCCCACTTTTCAATTTGACTCAGCAGCAAATCTTCATCGATTGGTTTGGGAATATGACCTTGCATACCGGCGGCCAGTGATTTTTCCGCATCGCCACTCATCGCATTTGCGGTCATGGCAAGAATAGGTAATTGTTGATAGCTATAAAATTGGCGAATGGTTTCGGCTGCACGATAGCCGTCCATCACGGGCATTTGAATATCCATCAAGACTAGCGCGTACTTGTTTTTTTGTACTTTTTCTACGGCAATTTCACCATTTTCAGCGAGGTCAATGCGGAAACCATGACCACTGAGCATTTCTTTCGCGACGTGCTGATTAATTTCATTGTCTTCGACGACTAGAATCGGCGCACCGACTAAGCTGGCATTGACCGTACTGGTCTGAACCTCTTGCCCTTGTGGATTTACTTTTTGACCACTCAAGGCACCGTTCATCGCCCGTGCAAGTGTCGCTGTGGTATACGGTTTGGTAATAAAGTCATGGGTGCCAGCAGCGCGCGCTTTTTCCGCCAATTCTTCGGCGTAATAGCCGGTGGCCAAAATCATTTTTGGTCGCTGTTCCGGGCTGAGTTTTTTCTGCAGTCGCTCGACAAGCTCTAATCCATCGATGCCCGGTAAACGCCAGTCGATAATCAGAATTTGGAACGGGACACCATCGGTGATGGCTTGTTTCACCAGTTGTATCGCTTGCTCACCGCTGTGGCAGGTATGCGCTTCCATGCCATACGAACGCAATGTTTCTTTAAGCATTTCGCGGGTACTGGTGTTGTCATCGATGGCGAGTACTTTCGTGCCGGCGAGACGACTCATCAATAGTTGATGATGTGAACTGTCTTGGCTTTCTTGCACCGGCAAGGTCAATTCAATGAAGAAGTTTGAGCCCTGATTCAATGCACTTTGCACCGCCATATCGCCATTCATGAGTTTGGTCAGGCGGTGTGAGATAGCTAGGCCAAGACCCGTGCCACCATACTTGCGCGTGGTTGAACTGTCAGCTTGGGTAAAGGCGTTAAAAAGCATGGCGCGCTGTTCTTCTGTCATACCAATGCCGGTGTCGCGGACCTCAATACGCAGCCATATTTTATCTGGAGCGCGGTCAAGCAGGGTACAGGACACACTAATTTCGCCGTCGTCAGTGAACTTAATGGCATTGCTAACAAGATTAATAAGGACTTGCTGTAAGCGCAGCGGGTCGCCAATTAACATGGCCGGAATATTTGCCGGTAAGTTAATAATAAACTCAAGGCCTTTGTCATAGGCTTTATAAGCAAACATATCCGCCAGCGTGCTTAGCACTTCGTCGAGGTCAAATGGAATTTTCTCGATGACGAGTTTGTTCGCTTCGATTTTCGAGAAGTCGAGAATGTCATTGATAACACCCAGTAGTGCCTGTGAAGACGAGTCAATGACTTTCAAATAGCGTTTCTGCTTATCATTCAATTCCGTTTTCAAGGCGAGATTCGCCATGCCGACAATTGCATTAATCGGCGTGCGGATTTCATGCGACATATTTGCTAGGAACTCACTTTTCGCTTGGTTTGCAGACTCAGCAGCTTCTCGTGCTTGTTCAGCATTTTCTCGCGCTCGCGACATTTCCTCAGCGGCACGCTTAATAGTGGAAATGTCGTAATAGCTGCCGAGAATCCCACTGATATTGCCTTGATCGTCGTACAGCGGAACGCTTGAATGTTCAATCCAACGAATCCCGTCATGATCGCCAACGGTTTTGACCGCCAATTGCATTTCTTGGTTACAGGCCGGCATTTTTGCTGCAAAGGTGGCGCGGTCGCGTTCAAGCAGTTCCGGATTATCCTTTAACACAGCAAGTTCGGTGTCTTTTTTACCCAGTAAGTCATGGGTTGTTTGTAAGCCAAAGTCCTTTAGGAATCCCGGGTTTGCGCCAACAAAGCGTAACTCGTGATCACGCCAATACACGCGATTTGGTAGGTCATTGAAAATTTGCTGAAGTAAGCGCGTACTTGTACTGGAAAAGAAGTCTGAACTGGCTGATGCGGTAACGACTTCAATTTGCTTCTTTTGCAGCCACAACCGCACACCAACTAAAACGTTAAATAAAAACAAGAAGACGGCAATCAGTGAGGCAAGCCAATTCGGTAGGACCAGAATCGCGAGAAAACCAATGGCATTGACGAGCCACAACAAGGTTGCTGGAACCGACCATTGAGAGGGACTGCTATTGATCATAGAAACTCACTTCCTATCGCTGCAATTTCGGAAATATTGTGGCACACTAATACGCATCATATCAGACAATTTCAGGATGTTGCTTTGTCAATTCAATTCTCTGACCGATTAGCGCACTTTCGGGCTAGTGACTGTGCGCAGCGAGAAGCAGTTACGCAAATTAATCGTGGTATTGAACGTGAAACCTTGCGCATTACCCCAGCCGGTAAACTAGCAACCTCCATGCATCCCAAGAGCCTTGGTTCGACGCTGACTCATCCACTGATTACCGCCGATCATGCTGAGGCGTTGCTTGAGTTTATTACGCCGGTTGAAACCTCAATTGAGACAACGTTAGCGCAGCTGCGTGACATCCATCGTTTTACTTATCAAAACATCGGTGACGAATTATTGTGGCCGCTGAGCATGCCGTGTTACGTCAATGACACCAGTGATATTCGGCTTGCCCACTATGGTGACTCGCATATTGGCAAAATGAAAACGACGTACCGACAGGGGCTGACTCATCGTTACGGCGCAGTCATGCAAACCATCGCGGGTGTCCATTTCAATTGGTCGGTGAGTGATGCCATGTGGGCTGAGTTAGCGAAACAGGACCAAGTCGAGGATTCTACTGATTACCGCTCAGATCGATACTTTGGACTGATTCGCAATTTTAAACGCTGGGCTTGGGTAATTCCGTACTTCTTTGGTGCGTCACCTGTTTTATGTAAGTCGTTTCTTAAGCATAGCTACGCCGAGCTTGATTTCCACGAACTCGGGGGCGGCATGGTCTATGTCCCTTATGCGACTTCGTTGCGCATGAGTGATCTTGGCTATACCAACAAAGAACAAGCGGCGCTAAAAATCAGCTACAACTCGATTGAAGACTATGTTGCTGGCTTGCGCCGTGCGGTATTTACGCGCTCAGAGAGCTTTGCTGATATTGGTGTGCGTGATGGTGAGCAGTGGAATCAGCTGAACGCCAATATTCTTCAGATTGAAAATGAATTTTATTCGCCGATTCGGCCGAAACGCGTAGCTGAGTTGGGCGAAACGCCAACCCAAGCACTCGAACGCGGCGGTGTTCAGTATATAGAAGTGCGAGCGATCGATGTGAACCCATATAGTTCAGTGGGAATTACTGCCGAGCAAATGCGCTTCCTCGACCTATTTTTGCTCTACTGTCTTTGGGCTGACAGTCCAGCGTTGTCGCTTGAGCAACAGCGCCTTACTGAGGCCAATGTGAATCGCGTGGTTTTAAAAGGCCGTGAACCCGGACTTAGCTTAAACGATGAGCTCGGTGAGTTTTCGATTCAATCTCGCTTACGTCAATTGTTTGATAATTTAGAGCAATTAGCCACATGGTTGGACCCTGACGACGCAGCGGATTACCAGCAAGCACTCGCTGCGCTTGTTCCTGCAATTGAGAACCCGGAACTTACTTTGTCGGCGAAACTACTGGCCAATTACCGACAAGCGGTAGAAGAATATCGCCAAGTGGGCTTGGGACTCGCGGTCAAGTACCAACAAGAACTTGTCAGCAGTGACCTCGAGTATTACAGCCTAACTGATTTCAAAGCCATGGCGGAGCAGTCGCTCGAAGAGCAGGAGGCGATTGAAGACGCGGATCGAGGAACCTTTGCAGAATTTTTAGAAAACTATTTCCTGCGAGCGCTAGACAAAAAAAACGCGCCTTCTAAAGGCGCGTAATCTGAAATCCAGGGGATAAAACATGAAAACTCTACACATAAACTCTGAGCCATCAAAACGCTATAAGTTCCGAAGGTGTTCAAATAAAAACCACAAATTTTTGTTACTTTCTGTTTTATCAGTGCTTTTTATTTCTGGATGTAGTACCTCACCACCAAGAGATGCAGAAAATATCTGTAATATTTTTGAAGAACGTCGGGACTGGTGGCGCGCCGCTAATGCGATGAAGAAAGAATGGGACGCGCCCATTCACGTACCTATGGCAATTATGTACCAAGAGAGTTCATTTCGGCACAATGCGGCGCCACCGCGTCGGTATATCCTAGGTTTTATTCCATGGAAGCGGGCGAGTGATGCTTATGGTTATGCGCAAGCAAAAACAGGTACTTGGGATGACTATATTCGTGAAACCGGAAACCGTCGCGCCCGACGCGATAACTTTGCTGACGCGATTGATTTCGTTGGTTGGTACATGGATAAGACCTATCGGATTAATGGCGTGTCAAAATGGGACGCTTACGCACAGTATTTGAATTATCACGAGGGTTGGGGCGGCTATCAGCGGCAAACCTTTTTGCAAAAGCAGTGGCTTATTCAAGTTTCACGCAACGTTGACACCCGTGCCAGCCGCTATGCGCAGCAGTTAAATCAATGCGAAGCAAAACTGAATCGCGGTTGGTTCCGCCGCTTGTTTAGTTAAAATAATAACAAGGCCGCTCAGTGAGCGGCCTTCGTTTATCGGGCTTTTCGTTTCCGTTTCGGTTGAATTCGAACTTGTTCGACGCGGTTATCGGTCACCGCTAATATCTCAATGATATACCCAGCGATTTTCAGACACATAGGATGCTCTGGAATATCGCCAAACTCTTCAACGATAAGACCATTGAGTGTTTTCGGACCGTCGGTCGGAAGATTTACCTTGAGCTCTTTGTTGAGGTCGCGCAAGTTCATTGTACCCTCAACCAAGTAGGTACCATCCGCTTGTCGATGCACTGGCTCCTGTGCTTGTCCGGTAATCGACGTGGTAAAGTCACCAACAATCTCTTCGAGCAAGTCTTCTAAGGTCACCATCCCTTGAATATCACCGTATTCATCGACCACTAGACCAATGCGCTCTTTGTTATGTTGGAACTTAACCAGCTGAACAGAAAGTGGGGTTCCTTCCGGGATGAAATAAATATCGCGCGCACCACGAACAATTGAAGCCTTGTCCGGTTCATGGGTACGTGTGAGCAGGCGTAACATATCACGAGCATGCAGGAAGCCGATGGCATCGTCGATTTCGCCGCGATAGAGCAGGACTAGAGTGTGCGGCATATTGTTCAGTTGGCGAATAATACTGGTTAATTCGTCGTTGATGTCGATCGCGGTAATTTCATTGCGCGGTATCATGATGTCGTCGACAGTGACTTTTTCTAAATCAAGGATACTCAGCAGCATTTCTTGATGTCGCGAGGGGATCAGTGAGCCGGCTTCATGAACAATCGTTCTTAACTCTTCGGCACTCAGGGTGTCCTTGCCAGCAGCATTTGGATTAATACCCATGAGTCGCATCATATTGTTCGTGATAAAATTGACCGCGGCAACGAGCGGGTAAAATATTCGCATCAATGGTGATAGCAGCATCGAGCTGGGGTATGCGACGCGCTCAGGATGCAGTGCGGCAATTGTTTTCGGGGTGACTTCAGCAAAAATAAGAATAATTAAGGTCAGCACAACAGTGGCAATTGCAATACCGTAGTCGCCGTAAAGTCGCATGCCGATAATGGTGGCGATGGCCGAGGCGGCAATATTCACGAGGTTATTGCCAATTAAAATAAGGCCGATGAGGCGATCGGGGCGATCGAGTAAACGTGTGACCCGACGTGCAGACTTATTACCGCTTTGCGCTAAATGACGAAGTTTGTAACGGTTAACCGTCATCATGCCCGTTTCAGAACCGGAGAAGTATCCCGAGATCAGAATAAGTACCGCGAGAGCAAGAAATAACGTACCGGTAGATATGTCGTCCAAGTTGGTTTCCTGTTAATGAAGTCTAAGGTCTTAATGTAGGGGCGTCCGTAGGCAAGTCAAGTGCTTTTTCAACGGAATCCTTGCTCAAGTGAGCAGGATGTCGCGAACAAAGCGGCTACCAAAGTAACCAATAATCAGCAAGCTACTTGCCAGCAACGTGTAGTAAACGGCGATTCGGCCACGCAAACCACGCCAATAGTGAATGGTGAGTACACTGCCAAAAGCAATCAGCGCAGCTAACGAAAAAATAGTTTTATGCAGCTGTCCACGAGCAAACAAATCATCCATGTATATAAAACCGACAGTAACTGCGATCAATAAAACGATGGTACCGGTTGTTAATAAACGGAAGAAATATTGCTCAATCGAGAGTAATGGCGGCATTCGTTCAGAAACCGCTTTCGCACTTTTCTGTTTGAGTAGTCGGTTGACATATAAAAGTTGAACCCCATAAAAGGTAGCAAGGGTTAACAACGCCGATGCGATTAAAGCGAGACTCATATGCAAAGCAAAGATGGGACTCATGTGGATGGGGCGTCCGACCTCTGCAGGAATAATCAGCACCAGCACGAGACTCAAGGCTGCTAATCCGTAAATAGCCGGGCGAATGAGAAGACTTGCCGGGTGGTCGCCACGAACCGAATTGAGAAAACTTAAAATCAAGGTGATGATGGCGAGTGAGATAAACAAATTAATTTTGACCCACGAGGTTTCGGTAAAAACACCGATCAAGGCGAATGCATGCGTGGCAAGTGCGATGATGCTGAAAATCAATGCACGGCGGCGCATACGATGCGGGGCACCGAGGCGCGCACTGAGAATAAACGCACTGATCACATAGGCAAGAATGCTGATACTGGCCAACGTTGTATGCATGATTACCGCTTTCCTTAGGAATTTGAGTTACATGATTTTTTTCATTTTCTAAGAAGAGTATAAGCGTGTGCATCGCCAAACCCAACCTCATTCCGTATAATACCTGAAACTCGGCTGACAGGAAGAGAGTATGTTTGAAAACCTGAGCGAACGATTATCCCAAAGTCTGCGCAATATAAGCGGGCGCGGGCGATTAACCGAAGACAACATTAAAGACACGCTACGTGAAGTGCGCATGGCATTGCTCGAGGCCGATGTCGCGTTACCCGTCGTCAAAGACTTTATTGGCAAAGTTAAGGAGCGGGCATTAGGCACTGAGGTCAATAAAAACCTTAATCCAGGGCAAGTGTTTGTCAAAATCGTTCGAACTGAACTTGAAGCGGCCATGGGTGAGGCCAATGCACCGCTGAACCTAGCCACTCAGCCGCCTGCGGTTATGATGATGGCGGGTTTACAAGGTGCGGGTAAAACCACAAGTGTCGGCAAACTTGCGCGCTTCCTGAAAGAAAAGCGGAAGAAAAAAGTCCTTGTGGTCAGTGCTGACGTCTATCGTCCAGCGGCAATCGCGCAGCTCGAGCGTCTTGCTGCCGATGTTGATGTTGAGTTTTTCCCATCCAGCATTGAGCAAAAACCAATTGATATCGCCAATGCGGCAATTGACCATGCGCGGAAGAAGTTCCTTGATGTGGTGCTCGTCGATACCGCAGGTCGGTTGGCCATTGACGAAGCCATGATGGCGGAAATTAAAGAACTGCACGCGGCGATTCAACCGATTGAAACCTTGTTCGTGGTTGACGCCATGACCGGCCAAGACGCGGCGAACACTGCCAAAGCATTCAATGAAGCATTGCAACTAACCGGTGTCATCTTAACGAAAGTGGATGGTGATGCGCGCGGTGGTGCGGCACTCTCTATTCGTCATATCACCGGCAAGCCGATTAAGTTTTTGGGTGTCGGCGAGAAAAATGACGCACTTGAACCTTTTCATCCTGATCGTATTGCCTCTCGGATTCTCGGTATGGGCGACGTGTTGTCGCTGATCGAAGAAGTCGAGTCTAAAGTCGACCGAGCTAAAGCGGAAAAGGTCGCGAAGAAAGTAATGACCAGCGGAAAATTCAGTTTAGAAGATTTCCGTGAGCAGCTGCAGCAGATGAAAAGCATGGGCGGCATGATGGGTTTAATGGATAAATTGCCAGGCATGGGACAAATGGCCGGAAAGCTGCAAGGTCAAATGGATGATAAAGTCACCATTCGAATGGAAGCGATTATCAGTTCGATGACGCCACAAGAGCGTGAACATCCGGATATCATCAAGGGCTCTCGCAAGCGCCGAATTGCTGCTGGGTCAGGCGTTCAAGTGCAAGACGTGAACAAATTACTCAAGCAATTTAGTCAAATGCAAAAGATGATGAAAAAAATGAAAGGTGGCGGGATGGCGAAGATGATGCGCCAGCTGGGCGGTAAAATGCCCCCCGGAATGTTCCCCGGACGGTAACAAACCCCGATATTACTTGCATTTGCAGAGAAATTCCGTAGAATATTGCGACCCTTCCGGCTGTCCGTCGGAAGGGGTTCTTTAACCTTTGAAAACATTGAAAAACATAGGATAACGGTAATGGTAACCATTCGTTTACAACGGGGTGGCGCTAAGAAGCGTCCATTCTACCAAATGGTAGTTACCGACAGCCGGAACGCCCGTGATGGTCGTTTCATCGAAAATGTCGGTTTCTTTAACCCGGTAGCTCGTGGTCAAGAAGAGAAAGTTCGTATCGATCTGGATCGGATTGAACACTGGGTCGGCCAAGGCGCGCAAGTGTCTGACCGCGTAGCTAAGTTAATTAAAGACGCGCGTAAAGCTGCTTAATTAACCCGGTTAAAAAGTTTTAAGTCAAATTTGGAAGAAGCTTAACGTATGCAAAAAGACGCCCATCAAAATGCTGAAGCTGTCGTATTAGGTAACATTGGAGCCGTATACGGGATCAAAGGCTGGGTTCGGATTAATGCATTTACCGATGAGCAAGAAGGCATTTTTGACTATCGTCCGTGGCTGATTGGCCGTAACGGACAATGGCGTGAGATCGAAGTCAGCCAATGGCGCTGGCATAATAAAGATCTCGTCGCCAAGCTTGCAGGTGTCGATGATCGTGATGCTGCTCAGCAGTACACAGGACTTGATATCGCAGTTCCGGCAACTGAATTACCGGAACTGCCTGAAGATGAATTTTACTGGCGTGACTTGGTTGGTCTTGATGTTGTCAATTCTGAGAATTACAACATGGGGAAAGTCAGTCACTTGCTTTCAACCGTCGCCAACGATGTGTTGGTGGTGAAAGCAAATAGTAACGATGCGTTTGGTAAACGCGAACGTCTGATTCCTTTTATTCAGTCACAGTATATTGTGGCAGTTGACGAGGAAGCAGGCCGGATAACGGTAGATTGGCCAGCTGATTTCTAATGGCTGAGCAACTGCACGTTGGGGTTGTAACCCTGTTTCCGGAAATGTTCACTGCGATTACCGAATATGGCGTAACGCGCCGGGCAGTCAACGATGAACGGTTATCCGTTCAACTTTGGAACCCTCGCGATTATGCCACCGACCGGCATCGCACGGTGGATGACCGTCCTTACGGCGGGGGGCCAGGAATGTTGATGATGGTTGCTCCTTTGCGCGCGGCAATCCGCGATGCAAAAATGGGCATCCAACAGCAGTCAGGTGAGGAACCGAAAGTGATTTATTTGTCGCCGCAAGGTCGCAAATTAGATCAACAGGGGGTTCGCGAGCTGGCACAGCATTCAGCCTTGGTATTGGTCGCGGGTCGTTACGAAGGAATTGACGAACGAGTCATTGAATCTGACATTGATGAAGAGTGGTCGATTGGGGACTTTGTTCTCAGCGGCGGAGAGCTCCCAGCCATGGTCATGATTGATACGCTCGCTCGTGAAGTTCCTGGAGTATTGGGTCATCAAGATTCAGCCGTGGAAGATTCTTTCGCGAACGGATTATTGGACTGTCCCCATTATACTCGGCCAGAAATCTTGGATGGCAAGCAAGTTCCACCAGTGTTACTGAGTGGAAATCACGAAGAAATTAGGCGGTGGCGGTTACAGCAAGCCCTAGGGCGAACCTGGCAACGGCGACCTGAATTACTTGACAACCTAGCTCTGACTGACGAGCAACAAAGTTTGTTGGCTGCGTACATCGCCCAACAAGAGCAGTAGCTTGGGTAGTATATTCTAGGCGGAGAAAATCATGGCTAAAGTTAATAAAAACATCTTGAAGCAGCTTGAAGACGAGCAGCTGAAGCAAGATCTCCCGGCATTTGCACCGGGTGACACTGTTATCATCAATGTTAAGGTTAAAGAAGGTGAGCGTGAGCGTGTACAGGCCTTTGAAGGCGTTGTCATTCGCAAGCGTAACCGTGGACTTCACAGCGCATTTACTGTTCGTAAAATCTCGAACGGTGAAGGTGTTGAGCGTACGTTCCAGACTCACAGCCCACTTATCGCTGGTATTACCGTTAAGCGTCGTGGTGCGGTTCGTCGCGCGAAACTTTACTATCTACGTGAGCGTAGTGGTAAATCTGCACGTATCAAAGAGAAGCTCGGCTAAGCAACACTTACCTAGTATCTCGTTACGAGCTAAAAGAGGGTTCCTTCATTGGAACCCTTTTTTTGCGCGCCCGGCACGGTACGTAGTATGTTGATGCGTATTATTCTTTTGAAAGATGATTTGGCCATGATGGCAGCGTATGCTATTTCGAGCGTGTTCGTTGTAAGCACTCCACACACACGGTGACTTTCACTTTTGCGTTACAAATTGGCAGCACAGGCGATTATGTTGGTAATTTAACCATTCGTTTTATGGTGTGAAGCTCTCAATTAGCTATAAATCAGTGCCTTACTTAATTGGCATAAACCTTGCATTATTTAAGTGGGCACTATTCTTATAAAGTAGGAGAATGATTTAATGGGACCTTTTGAAATTGGAGCGATCGCTATTATTGGCGGTTTAGCCTTCGCGGCGTATGAAGTACACGTGAAAAATAAACACCGCGCGAGCGCAACTGAGATTGATGCTTTAAAAGCCGAGATTCAGCAGTTGAAAGAGAGAGTTATAACGCTGGAGAGTATTGTTACCGACCAACCTTATCAGCTGAAAGAGCAAATTAATCGCTTGTAATTGTATCGCTTTTGATTGAGACCGTCGCGCCGGATAGGTACTATCAAACCTGAAAGTTTTAGCTCAGTATGAAGTCGAGGTGACGACGTGGATGAACGGTTGAAGGTACTACGCGATCAAATTGATCAAGCCGACTCGGCATTGGTTAAGCTACTAGCCGAGCGCATGGAGTTGTCGCGCAAAATCGGTGAGGTCAAGCAGGATCTGGGTCAGCCATTGTATGTACCTGAACGTGAAGCAGCGTTGATTTCCGCGCGTCGGGAAGAGGCTGAACAAGCGGGTCTGAGTGGTGATTTAGTCGAAGATGTTTTACGGCGGACCATGCGTGAGTCGTATTTAAGGCAACGCAACCAAGGTTTTCAACGGACTGGGGAAGCATTACGGCCTGTTGTCGTGGTAGGCGGTAAAGGGCAACTTGGTTCGTTATTTGTTCGGTGGCTTGAGTTATCGAGTTATACCGTGATTGTTATTGATCGTGATAATCAAGACGCTCTGCATGAAGCTGTAAAAGACGCGCAACTTGTTTTAATCAGCGTGCCTGTTGCGCAAACCGAAGAAGTCATTCGTCACTTACCCATCTTACCTGACGACTGTATTCTTGCCGATTTAACCAGTGTGAAAGTAACGCCGCTAAGCGCGATGCTTGCTCAACACAGTGGTCCTGTCTTAGGTTTACATCCAATGTTCGGTCCTGGTGTACCGACGTTTGCAAAACAAACCGTATTGGTGACACCCGGACGTGATTCGCAGGCTTGTCAGTGGCTGCTGCGCCAGTTCGAAATTTGGGGTGTTCGATTGCACGAACTTGACGCTGAACGCCATGATCGGGCGATGTCGGTTATTCAGGTGATGCGCCATTTGTCGACCTTTGTGTATGGCTACCATCTCGTTCATGAAGACGTCGAGATTGACGAGCTCCTAGCCCTGAGCTCACCGATTTATCGTCTGGAACTGATGATGGTCGGACGTTTGTTTGCCCAAAGCCCTGAGTTATATGCTGATATCATTCTATCTGATCGCGATCAGCACCGTATGATTCGCCGTTACTTGCAACGATTCCAAGATTTACTGACGTTAATTGAGACTGAAGGACGCGACGCGTTCGTTCGCGAGTTTCAGCACGTTGCCCAATGGTTTGGCCCTTATGCACGGCAATTTTTGCAAGAGTCAGCGAGCATGTTGCAGCATGCGGATGACGTCAAAGCCGGCTAGGTGATAATTTGATGGCCACGCAGTAACTGTTCGATGGCATCCGGAGCGACTGGCTTATGCAGCGTTTGATTCATTCCAGCGTTGCGGCATGCTTCCAGTTCGTTGGGGCTTTGATGACTGGTTAAGGCAACGATTGGTGTCGTGGCAAACATCGAGTTTTGTCGCAACTTGAGGCAAATATCAGCGCCAGTAAAGTCGGGCATTTCGTAGTCTAAAATTAATAACGCGGGCTGTTGCTCAAGTGCTTGTTGGAGCGCGTCAGCACCGGTCATAGCCGTGAGGATTTCGACGGGGTAGCGACTTAACATCGCTTTGAGGACTTCGAGACTGATAAAGTCATCGTCTGCAATTAATATGCGTTTCATAGCAACTTTTTGAATTGAAAATTCAAGGGTTAGATTGCCATGGACAGACCGGTAAAGTCAACCAAAGGCACTGAAAGCAAGCGGTTCAATTGCTTTCAGTGCCATTCATCGGCTAGCCGAGCCAGCCAAAAATCCAAGTTAAATTGATGCCCAACAGCACAAAACCGAACGCACCATGACGCTGCTTTGGTTGTTTGACTTGAGCGTCTTCTGGATAATCTTTGCGCCCGGTAATCATCGGACCAACCAGCCGTTTCTTCATCAGTGTGTAGACAAAAATAGCCACGAGATGGAGTGCGATAGCAAGCAAAATATAGTCGAATGCTTGTTTATGGTAACGGGTCAAACTACGTACCATGTCATTACTGACTAAATGGGCTAACGGTCCACGAAAGAAAATGGCGTCGTCGGTAAATAGGCCGCTAATCGCTTGGCTTAGCAGCAATACCAACATAATCACGACCATATATGCACCAGCCGGATTGTGCGTGACGTATTCACGCTTAAAAGGCGCTTTAAAGTAGTGCAGAACCGCTATGGGTGAGCGCAAGAAATAGCTAAATCGAGCTGATTGGCTGCCGACAAACCCCCACATGATCCGTGTCAGGAGCAGGGCCAGCATCACCAAACCAAGTTGATGATGCAAGTCAATGTAGTCAATGTCGCCGCCGGTATACCAGAGACCAGCGAGAACAACGACAAGCAACCAATGAAAGCTGCGAATGAAGCCGTCCCACAGCTTTATCGTCAGCGTATTCATCATGGTCTAATCCGCTCGATAGCCTTCGTGGCACTGCTGGCATGTCCGCGCAGTTGCCATAAACGCTGGGCGAATTGTCCGCATGTTCTCGCTATCTGCTGCTTCAACCAGTTCTTTTACGGCTTGTTGAAAGGCTTCAGCCTTGGCATTAAAGTCGCTACGGTTCTGCCAAATGGCAGGCAATGCGTCACTGTTGTCTGTGGCGTTTTCACCCGCACCAGAGAATGCATCGAATGGGATGTTACTCAGGTGATAGAGGGCTTGGCTGCGCTGTTTGAATTGTTCGCCATCAAAGTCGATTTCGCCACGGACCATGCCGGACATGTAGCCAAAGTTTTCACGAATGAGCTGAAATGCACCTTGTCGATACTTTACGGCGTCTTCGGCCTGCGTGAATGCACTTGCCTGCACTGGATTCGATGTGGCGGCAAGGGCTGCGATACCAATTGAAACGGCGAGGGCAGAGAAGGTTGTTAGCAAACGCATAGTGAACTCCTTGTTTTGCTTATTGGTGGAATAGCAAATGTGGTTTGACACCTAACATAGAGAATACGTCATTGGATGGCGTTCAGATTCATAAGTTTCTGTGTTTACCCCTGAATCAAGGTCATTCATCGCGCTTCTCATTGTTTGTCAGTGCAATAACAGCTTTAATAACAAACATTACAACAATATAACATACAGCGAAACGTCGCAGGCATTTTTGTCTACAGTGAATGCCGCGCGCGAAATAACGTCGATGTTGTCAACAAGGGAAACACTTATGATGCGAAAATCCACCAAGCAATCACTATTGCTGGCTGGAACGAGTTTGCTTGCATTTTCGGTAGCCGCCGGAACGCCGCAAGATCAAACAACGCCAGTCCAAGGTCTACATCACCATAATCCAAGCCTCATTGCGTTCACCAATGCGACTTTGATTACCGAGCCGGGCACTCAGATTGAGAACGCTACCTTGGTGATTGAAAATGGTGTGATTCGGTCGATTGAACGAAACAATCGCGCGCCCTCGGGGGCTCGCGTTATTGATGCGTCGGGCTACACGATTTATCCGGGATTCATCGATCCGTACAGCAATTATGGTGTTGAACAACCAGGACGTGCGACCAATCGCGGTCGTTCATCCGCTCCGGTCTACAGCAATCAACGTGAAGGTGGTAATGCATCGAATGCTGCAATTCATGCTGAGAAAAATTGGGTAGATACATTTAAACCGGACGCGAGCCAAGCGCGCAATTATCTACAACAAGGCTTCACCACAGTGCAGAGCGCTCGTTTGGACGGCATTTTCCGTGGCCGAGCGACGACCGTGTCGCTAGCAGATACGTTACCAAATACAGCCGTTTACCAAACACGTGCGCAACACTTTGGTTCGTTTGATAAAGGCAGTTCGCCGCAACAGTATCCGCAGTCATTGATGGGTAGTATTGCCTTAATTCGGCAAACCTTAGCGGACGCGTCGTGGTATCAGGACGCAGCGGGCAAGCAAGCGAGCAATGGACAGGTTGAGTTTAATGCGGCACTTGCAGCGTTGCAGAACCTGCAGCGCAGCGGTATGGTTTTTCACACCACCAATGAGCAAAATTTGTTGCGCGCGCATCAAGTATTTAGTCAATTTGAAATTCCGGTGACTTATGTCGGTTCCGGTTTCGAATATGCTCGCTTAGATGACGTCAAAGCAACTGGTGCAGCACTGATTTTGCCAATGTCGTTTCCTGCAGCGCCTGAGTTGAGTGAACAATTTGCCGAGCTTGATGTGTCGTTGGCGAATTTACGCCATTGGGAGCGTGCTCCGGGCAATCCGGCGGCCTTGGCGAATGCCAACGTTCGATTCGCGTTCACGATGAATGGTGTAGAAAAGCCGCAAGATTTTTGGCCAAATGTGCGCAAGGCGGTCGAGCATGGCTTATCGACAGATCGCGCACTTGCAGCTTTGACCACACACGCTGCTGAAATTGCTGGCGTTGCTGAGCAAAGCGGAAAGTTAGCCACAGGTTTCCGCGCGGATTTCGTGATTAGCCGCGGCGACCTGTTCGCCGATGGTGAAATTGTTTCGGTCTGGACGCAAGGTCATGAAAATAGCTTTAAGCCGATGCACCCGGTGGACTTCAACGGAAGCTGGACGTTGACTGGATTTGCTCCAGCGCAAGATGATGCGGCCTTTGCAATAAAAGTGACAGCGAATAATCGCCTGCAAGTCGAGTTAAGTGCGGACGATAAAAAGGCGCGGGCAAGTAATGCGCGTCAAGACGATGAGCAACTCCGTTTTGCCGTCAACCTCGAAGAATTTGGTCATCAAGGGGTATATCGTTTTAGCTTAAAACATCAGTCCCAAGGTCAGTTAAGCGGTACGGTGCAAACAGCCGCCGGTGAGATTATCGCAATCACGGCGCTTGCAAGCGACGACAACGACACAAGCAGCGAGCGAAGCACGAGCAATGATCGTCAAGCGGTGTCTTATATTAGTGATTTAACCTATCCGAATGTGGCCTTCGGTCGTGACGCATTGCCCGAGCAAAAAAATCTGCATATTCGCAATGCAACAGTGTGGACTGCGGATGACCAAGGTGTTCTTGAGAACACGGATATCATCGTTCGCAACGGCTTAATCCACCGGATTGGCGAAAACTTGTCAACGCCACGTGGTTATGAAGTTATCGACGCTTCGGGCATGCACATCACGCCAGGAATCATTGATGAGCATTCGCACATCGCCATCTCTCAAGGCGTCAATGAGGGCACCGAAGCGATTACTGCGGAAGTGCGTATCGGTGATGTCGTCAATCCAGATGATATTCACATTTATCGCTCACTCGCGGGTGGGACAACGATTGCGCATCTGTTACATGGTTCAGCGAATCCAATCGGCGGCCAAGGCCAAGCGATTAAGCTGCGTTGGGGTGCGAATGCTGAAGGCCTGAAGTTTAAAGAAACACCACCAACGATCAAAATGGCCCTTGGTGAGAACGTGAAACAAAGCAACTGGGGTGAACTCTACACAGTGCGCTATCCACAAACGCGTATGGGTGTTGCCAAGTTAATTCAAGACGCTTTCCAACAAGCGCGTGAATATGAAGCAGAACATCAGGCTTACGAGCGCATGAGTCGTGCTGAGAAGCGCAGAATGGCCGCACCACGCCGTGACTATCGGATGGAAACCTTACTGCAAATTCTGAAGAGCGAACGCCACACACATGTTCACTCCTATGTGGCTTCTGAAGTATTGGCATTGATGGATGTCGTTGAGCAACAGGGCTTCCGGATTCATACGTTCACGCACATTCTCGAAGGCTATAAAGTGGCTAAAGAGATTGCTGAGCATGGCGCTCGAGCCTCGTCGTTTGCCGATTGGTGGGCGTTCAAAATTGAAGCGTTTGATGCGATTCCACAAAACGCTTGCTTAATGATGGAGCAGGGCGTGCATACCAGTATTAACTCAGACAGTAATGACTTGCAGCGTCGCTTGAATACAGAAGCAGCTAAATCAGTACGTTATTGCGGTATGAGTGAAAACGATGCACTGAAAATGATTACATTGCATCCGGCTGAGCAATTAGAAATCGCTGATTATGTCGGCAGCATTACGGTCGGAAAACATGCCGACTTAGTCTTCTGGAACCATCATCCTTTGTCTGCTTACGCACAAGTGCAGCAGACTTGGATTGAAGGTCGTAAATACTTTGATCGCCAAGACGATTTAGTCATGCGTGAACGCGTTGCCGCTGAGCGTACTGCCCTGATTCAGAAAGTACTAGGCGCGGGTGAAGAGGCGCAACAAGGCCATCGTAACGGCTTCCGTGAAGAACAGCCAACTTGGCACTGTGAAGATCAGTTTGACGTTTGGAACCACTGGTATAGCGAAGAACATGCTCATGGTCACAGCCACAGTCATAGCCATCACGGATTTGGAGGAGCGCACTAATGAAACTTAAAGCACTTTTAATTGGCCTTGGTTTGGTCGCCTCTGTTGCACACGCGCACAACCTTGTTCCAGGCGCACCTCAAAGCGGTCCGATTCTATTGCAAGGCGGAACCATCCATACGGTGACGCAAGGTCGTCTAGACGGCGCTGATTTACTCTTTGTCGACGGTAAAATTGTTGCGGTCGGTGAAAATCTGCAGATTCCAGACGGTACGACCGTTATCGACATTCAAGGACAACATGTTTATCCGGGAATTATTGCTTTAGATACAACACTCGGGATTATCGAAATCCCGGCGATTCGGGCGACAGTTGATACCAATGAAGTCGGTAACTTTACGCCGGAAGTGATGGCTCACCACGCCTTCAATGCGGATTCGGAGATTATTCCAACAATTCGCTATAACGGTGTAACGCATGCGCAAGTGGTTCCGCAAGGACCACTGGTACGCGGCCAATCAAGCCTAATGAAGTTAGACAGCTGGAATTGGCGTGACGGTATTGAAGCAAGCCCTAACGGTATGCATGTTTCTTGGCCTCGTACTGGCTTAAATAATTCGCCATGGGAGCGACGGACGCCAGAGCAGCAGCGCAAGGCGCAACAAGAGCAGCGGGAACAACTCCAGCAATTGTTTACCACTGCAAAGGTCTATCACGAAGCGCGTGAAAGCGGTGCACAAACGCGTGTTGACCAGCGTTGGGAAGCTATGCGGGCGTTATTCAAGGGTGAACAAAAGCTGTTTGTTCATGCGGATGATCGTCGTCAAATTGAGCAAGTTTTAGCCTTTAACGAAGCTTACGGTTTTGAGCTGGTTATTATGGGCGGCCGCGATGCGTGGATGTTAGCCGACGAACTTGCCGCAGCCGATGTGGCGGTGGTCTTCGGCGCCGCTTACGGTTTGCCGTCGCGGGTCGATGAAGCGTATGACAGCGCCTTTAGTACGCCAAAATTGCTTGCTGATGCAGGGGTCAATTTTGCCATTGCTTACCCAGGCTTTTGGGATGTTCGAAATCTTGCTTTTGCCGCGGGCAATGCCGTTGCATATGGGCTTGATTATGATCAAGCGATTGCTGCGATCACTTATGGACCTGCCCAGATTTTAGGGGTTGCGGACCGACTAGGTAGTATTGAAGCGGGTAAGCAGGCGACATTCATTGTGTCGAGTGGCGATGTTCTTGATCACCTTGGTCAAGACATTCAGCATATGTTTATTGACGGTCGCGCAATTGACTTGAGTAACCGTCATTGGCAGCTTTACCAAAAGTATCAAGAGCGCATCACTGAGTAATCGAGTTACACTGATGTGCGACAGAAAATCCCCGGCGATTGCTGGGGATTTTTATTCGCGCCGATGAATCACGCAGTACGCATTGTAAATTGAATCATTGCTGCTTATTCTAAGAAAAACATGCAAGCACACAGGGAGTAAGTTTTATGTCACTCGTTACCGAGTATGCCCATGATGGAAAGCAGTTTATTATCTATGTGTCGGGACATTTCGATTTTTCACGAGTACAAGAATTTCGCAATGCCTATGAAGGTATGGCACCGAGCGTCCGCCAAGTCATTATTGACTTTCGGGCAACCGAACACATTGATAGTTCAGGTTTAGGCATGTTACTCAACATGCGCAAGTCGCTCGCCCCTGAACAACGTCGTTTTCATTTGGTTAATTGCACACCGACGGTACGCAAAGTATTTGATATTTCGCGCTTCGATAAACTTTTTGTGATCGATTAGTCGCCGTGGCCGCTATTGTTTTCTGTAAAGATCTTAAGTTATCTGCTGAATTGACTCAGTCGCTCGGTGACTTGGGTGTTGCAATGCGACTGAGTCATGATGTGTCGACCTTTACGTCGGCGTTACAACAGCCTACAACGAGCTTAGTGTGCGTTGCGCTTGCTGAGACTACTGCGGATGAACGCGAAGCGCTGGCAACGATTTTACGCGGCGACGAAGTTGGTGTGTTGTTGATGATTGTTGATGTGTTGGACGATCAAGGCTTCCAACAAGCCGAAGCCATTGATCCAACCGCATTACTGGCCACACCTTTTCATACAATTGAACTCAACTACGAGCTGCGTAACCTGTTAAGTATTTTGGAGAATCGTCAGCAGCAGGTGAAAGTGCAAGAAAGAGCCATGCAAGAACAAAGTATTGTCGAGAATATCTTTGCGAATGCGTTGAGCCGGAATATGCAAGATTACCCACACATCGACACCATTTTATTGCCATTTACCACCTTCAACGGCGACTTGTATTTATTTGCACGTGGGCCGTTAGGGAGCATTTATCTGCTGCTAGGGGACTTTACCGGACATGGTTTGCCGGCTGCAATTGGTACGCTGCCGACTGCGCAAACTTTCTTTGCGATGGCAAAACGCGGCGCTCCCGTCAGTAAAATTGTTTATGAAGTGAATCAACAGCTGCATCAATTATTGCCCACGAGTTTATTTTTTTGTGCAACTGTCATTGAGTTATCTGCTTCGGGCAGGCATTTAAGTTGGTGGAGTGGGGGTATGCCTCCTGCGTTTATTGTCGACGAGGAAGGGAAAGTAAGTGAAGAACTCACGCCACAGCACCTTCCTCTTGGCGTGTTGAACGCCGATGAGTTCGATTCTGCGCTAACCTTTACTTATGTTTCTGCGGGTGCACGATTAATTCTGTACACCGACGGTGTCATTGAGCTAGGTGCCCAACACAATCGCCCGTTAGGTTATCAAGGTTTCCAACAGCTTGGTAGTCATGTGAACTGGGAAATCAACGCATTAAAAGACGCATTATTAGCTGAAAGAGAAAGCCGTGGTGCGAATGACGATTTGTCGTTGGTCAAGTTGTGCTGTGTGCCTACCGGTCTAGACCCATCGACACGTTCCCACCCGTTAACGCCATTGCCGTTTCGAATAAAACTGCGGTTAACGTCGGAAGTCATGCGACGTATGGATCCGGTTGAGGAATTGTTGTCTGGTATTGGCCAGTTGCGCGGCTTTGCAGAGTTTAAAGCCGGTCTATATACGGTGATTACTGAAGCTTATAATAACGCGTTGGAACATGGCATTCTGCAATTGTCGTCAGATTTAAAGCAGCAGGAAAACGGTTTCGAACGCTATTATCAAGAACGCACTTATCGTTTGAGTCGACTGCGGCGGGGGTTAATTCTTATTGAACTGGATTATCAACCGACCGAAAACAAAATTCGCATTGCGGTTGAAGATGACGGCGATGGTTTCGACTGCGATGCTCTAGAAGAACACTCCATGCAGCAAGTATCCGGTCGTGGATTGATGCTTATTCGCGAGCTTACAACTCAAGTTAGTTGGTCTAAAGGCGGCCGTCGTATCGAGTTTTTCTATGCATTAGAACAGGAGCTACAACGCTCTCTTTAACCTCCGGCTAACTTCACGAGGTAGCCAGCTTCTTCTAAATATTTTTTACAGGCCTCGCGTTGGTCCCCCTGAATTTCAATCACGAAGTCTTTCACGCTGCCGCCAACGCCACAACGTTGCTTCAGTTGTTTAGCGAGTGCTTTCATCTCTTCCAGCGAAAGCTCTAAGCCTTTGATAAGCGTTACACCTTTACCTTTACGCCCTTTAGTTTCTCGATGAATGCGCACGATACCGTCGCCTTTCGGAGCTTCAGCGACGTCCTTTTCGGGGGCAACTCTCCCCGTTTCGGTGCTGTAAACTAAACTCGATAGCTGATCTCGCAATGACATCGATGACTCCTATGGTGTGAACTTTAGTTCGAATATCAGACGTTTTGTTTGACAGTTGATATAGATACTGACAATCTTAGTCGATTATAGAATATAAACTCTTCGGCAAGAAACTTACCACTATGAAACTACAGCAGCTGCGCTATATCGTTGAAGTATTGAATAATAAATTAAATGTTTCAGCGACCGCCGAGGCACTTTATACCTCGCAACCGGGTATTAGTAAACAGGTGCGGATGCTTGAAGATGAACTCGGTATTCAGATCTTTGGTCGCAGTGGTAAACATCTCACGCACGTTACGCCGGCTGGCGAAGAAGTTATTCAAATAGCGCGTGATATTCTCACTCGAGTGGAGGGGATAAAAGCCGTTGCAGCGGAGCATACTCTGCCTAATCAGGGGCATTTGAATATCGCAACCACACATACCCAAGCACGCTATGCGTTACCTCATGTTATTCGCGGTTTCATGAAAAAATATCCGAACGTTTCGCTGCACATGCATCAAGGTTCGCCGGAACAAATTAGTGCCTTCGCCGCGTCAGGGAAAGCCGATTTTGCCATTGCCACAGAAGCCTTACATCTCTATCAAGACCTGATCATGTTGCCGTGCTATCACTGGAATCGAAGTATTCTGGTGCCGCCGGGACATCCATTGGCAGCGCATGCGAAAGTCACGATTGAACAGCTGGCAGAGTATCCGCTAGTGACCTACGTGCATGGTTTCACGGGTCGCTCTCGACTTGACCAAGCGTTTAACCAAGCGGGTTTGCAACCTAAAATTGTGTTCACTGCCACCGACGCCGACGTGATTAAAACCTACGTGCGGATGGGCTTAGGCATTGGTGTAATCGCTACGATGGCATATGAAGAGCAAAAAGACAGTGATCTTGTGGCGCTACCGGCCGACCACTTATTTAAACCGAGTACGACGAAAATTGGTTTTCGTCGCGGTGTCTTTTTACGTGGTTACATGTATGACTTTATGGAACGCTTTGCACCGCATTTAGAACGTCGTGTGGTCGACGAAGCGGTGGCATTGCGCAGCAATGATGCGATTGAACACTACTTCAAAAGCCTAGCATTACCGACTTATTAAGGCGCAGAAAAAAGCCGCAGTGAAGTAATTCAACTGCGGCTCCTTTAAGCTTTCGAGCGTGGATTAACACTCGATAATGTTAACCGCTAAACCACCACGAGCCGTTTCTTTGTATTTGCTCTTCATGTCATTACCCGTATCCCACATCGTCTTGATCACTTTGTCTAATGAGACTTTGTGTTCGCCACTGCCACGCAGCGCTAAGCGAGCGGCATTGATCGCTTTGACGGCGCCCATTGCGTTACGCTCGATACATGGCACTTGAACCAAGCCGCCAACAGGGTCACAGGTTAAACCAAGGTTGTGCTCCATACCGATTTCCGCAGCGTTTTCAACTTGACCAATATCGCCGCCCATTAATTCAGCCAGCGCACCAGCGGCCATCGAGCAGGCAACACCGACTTCGCCTTGGCAGCCAACTTCAGCACCGGAAATAGAAGCATTTTTCTTATACAAAATACCAATAGCTGCAGACGTTAATAAGAAACGCGTTACTGCGTCTTCATCTAAGGGGCGGATAAATTTATCGGCGTATTTCATAACCGCCGGTATAATGCCTGCTGCGCCATTGGTTGGTGCGGTGACCACGCGTCCACCCGCAGCATTTTCCTCGTTAACGGCTAAGGCAAAGAGGCTCACCCAATCCATCACTTGCATCGGATCGGAGGATTTTTCGGTTTTCAGGCGTTGATAGAGGTCAGGAGCGCGACGACGAACTTTGAGACCACCGGGTAAAATACCTTCGGTATGAATGCCATTGGTAATGCAAGCATCCATAGTGTTCCAAATGTGCATTAATCCTTTGCAAATGTCCGCTTTATTGCGAAACACCAGTTCATTGTTGAGCATGAGCGTGCTGATCCGCATACCGTGCTCTTTACACTGCGCTAATAACTCTTTGGCACTGTCAAAAGGATAAGGAATCGGCTTTGAACTCTGTTCAATCGCTTCCTCTAGGCTTTCATCGAAGTCGGCATCACGAACGATAAAGCCACCACCAATCGAGTAATAGAGGTCTTTAAAGAGTAATTTATCGTCGCTGTAGACACGCAGTTCCATGGCGTTTGCATGTTTGGGCATGGTCTTACGGCGATGAAATGTAATCGCGCCCACAGATGGGAAGGCTACTTCATGCTCACCAAGCAACTTCAGTGTTTGGGTTTTTTCGACGGTCGCCAGGAATTCGTCAACCGTGCTGGTATCGACGTGCTCTGGCGATTCACCAGCAAGCCCGAGAATAACCGCTTTACCCGTTCCATGACCTTTACCGGTCTGGCCGAGCGAACCAAACAGTTCCACTTCTACTTTGCTAATTTGCGCCAGTCCAAATTCGCCTTTGACATGTTCTAAAAACTCTTTTGCTGCCCGCATCGGGCCAACGGTATGCGAACTGGATGGGCCGATACCGACCTTATAGATGTCAAACACGCTAATCATTTTTAATGCACTCCTTGGACTGTGTTGAGCGATAGTGTGGTGATAAATTCTGACTTGTGCAAGTCAAAGTCAACTGGTCGGGCTATCTCGAGTAAATGCATGACTACAAATCAGGCAGTTTTCGGACCAATTGGGCTCGATGGGGGTAGAGTTGGTCCGCTAAGCGACGAATAATCGCCGCCGTTGCTCCCCAAATTAATTGGCCTTGGTGAGGAATAAAGACGAGTTCGTGGTAGAGCAAGCGTTTGACGCGCTGAACATAATAGGTTTCGTGGTCGAGCAGCTTCAGCACAGGTATTTTGACAATTTCTTCGACTTCACCGGGGTCGGGATAAAAGTTTAACCCCTGAGGAATAAACCCGACATAGGGATGAATCATTGACCGAGATAAGACCGGTTGCGAAGGGAGTTCGCCAACGATGTCGACGATCGCGGGATCAATACCTAATTCTTCTTCAGCTTCGCGCAGTGCGGTGGCCAATAGCGACTCATCTGCATATTCATGACGGCCTCCAGCAAAACAGATCTGATGCGCATGCTGGCGCATATGCCCCGGACGACGGGTAAGAACAAACTCAAGCCCATGTGCGGATTCTTGCAGTGCGACTAACACAGCTGAAGGCTTGAGTGGATGATCTGGCCATGCAACAACCGGAGTGCATGAGAATGAAAACGCTTGGAGAAACTCAGCTCGATTCACTGTCAATCCTCACTTTCGCCGGCGGTCACTTGCTGGGATGCATCAGTAAATGTTTGCAGCACCGGAAGAATCTTTGCCACCTTGTCGAAGGTTTCCTGATACTCGGCTGCCGCATCGGAATCATTGACGATCCCGCCACCAGCCCAGCAGTAAATCGAGTCCTGAAAGGTGCAAAGGGTGCGAATGGTGATACTGGTATCACTTTGGCCATGCACGCTAAAGTAGCCAATACTGCCGCAATAGACGGACCGTCGATGTGGTTCAAGACTGTCAATAATCTCCATGGCTCGAATTTTCGGTGCACCGGTGATTGATCCTCCCGGAAACGCCGCGGCGAGTAACGCAAGCGGCTGCGCGTCAGGAGGAAGCTGGCCTTCGACCGTACTGACTAAATGATGTACAGCATTAAAGCTCTCAATAGCGAAAAGCGCCGAAACATTGACGCTGCCCGGTTGGCAAACACGGCTCAAGTCATTGCGAAGGAGATCGACAATCATGAGGTTTTCGGCTTGATCTTTGCGCGAATCTTTTAGCCGTTGTATTTGCTCGGCGTCAGCAGCGGGGTTGCTAAGGCGAGGTAATGTGCCTTTAATCGGCTTGGTTTCGACATGACCATCGGGGGTCACACGTAAAAAGCGCTCTGGCGATAGGCTGAGGACACAACCTTGCGGTAGATTTAACCAAGCAGAAAATGGTGCTCGATTGGCATTTCTAAGCGCAACATACGCTTGCCATGGTTCACCCTGAAAGGTCGCCTGAAACCGTTGCGCAAGATTGATTTGATAACAATCACCGGCCCGTAAGTAGGCGTGAATTTGGTCAATCCGTTGGTGATATTCCGCTGCGCTAAGATTGCTTTTCCATGCACTAGTTAATTGAAATGTATTGTTGTCGGTTTTGCTAGCCGGCTGCCAGAACGTATGAGCAGCAAGGGTAACGTCGTCGGGCTGCAGCGCGTACGTGCGCTTTTCTCGATGATCAATGATCAGGGCGTGGTGATAAAAGCCGACGGCTAAATCGGGTAAGTCGATATCTTGTTCTGCCAGTTCCGGCAAGACTTCGAGCGTCCGGCCAAGATCATACCCAAATAAACCAGCAAGACCGCCCTGAAATGGTAAGTGCTGATAGGGCTCAGGTAAGGGGGCAATTGGCGCAGCGGTTAATTCGTCCTGGAGCTGCTGAAACGGGTTTGTTTCGGTCTGCGCACTTGGCCAAGTAAAGGTCTTACAAGGTTGCCGTAAGAGAATATCATAGCGACTATTGGGATGATTCGCTGCGGCAGAATCGAGCAACAGTGCCCAGGGTTCGGTAGCAAAAGGCGTAAAAATAGCGACCGCATCGTGCCAGTCTTGGTAGTTGAGTTCTGTGACCTGAAGGGAAGGCTGCGAAAACGCCATGAAACCGACATACTCCGAATAAAAAGTGATCAAGATGATTCGATTTAGCAGCGCTGAAGGGCACTTATCCACTGGCAGCACTATCGAGAAGAGAGTATCATAACTTGGTTAATTCAGCATCGTATATCACCGCCGAAAAGAGGTTAGGCATGGCACTTATTCGACAACAAGACTTTATTGATAGCATCGAAGATGCACTGCAGTTTATCTCCTATTACCACCCACTCGATTTCGTCAATGCGCTTGCCGAAGCGCACGATAAAGAGCAAAGCGAAGCAGCGAAAAGTGCGATCGCGCAAATGCTTGTCAACTCACGGATGTCAGCACAAGGCCATCGGCCACTGTGTCAAGACACCGGTATCGTAACGTGCTTTGTTAAAGTAGGCATGGACGTGCAGTGGGATAAAACTGACATGACGGTGCAGGAGATGGTTGATGAAGGTACGCGTCGTGCCTACTTAAATCCTGAAAACCCGCTGCGTGCCTCAATTGTTGCGGACCCAGCAGGCGGTCGCAAAAACACCAAAGACAACACGCCAGCGGTGGTGCACATCGATATGATCCCTGGTGGCGAAATTGAAGTGGCGATTGCGGCGAAAGGCGGCGGCTCGGAAAACAAAACCAAAATGGTGATGTTAAATCCCAGTGATTCCATTGCAGATTGGGTCGTGGAAACATTGCCGAAGATGGGCGCCGGCTGGTGTCCGCCGGGAATGCTTGGCATTGGTATCGGCGGAACAGCCGAGAAATCAGCGGTTTTAGCTAAAGAGTCGTTGATGGATCCGGTGGATATCCAAGAATTGATTGAACGTGGCCCGGAAAACGCCGAGGAAGCGTTGCGCTTGGAAATTTATAATCGCGTGAATCAATTGGGTATTGGCGCTCAAGGGCTTGGCGGTTTAACGACTGTGGTTGACGTGAAAATCAAGTCAATGCCGACGCATGCCGCATCAAAACCAGTGACTATGATTCCGAATTGTGCAGCAACACGTCATGTCCATTTTCACTTAGACGGTAGTGGACCAGCGCAGTTGCAGCCACCGAAGTTAGAAGATTGGCCAGATATTACCTTTGAAGTGGGTGACAATGCGCGTCGGGTGAACCTCGATACCCTGACGGCCGCTGATGTTCGCGATTGGAAAATGGGCGAAACCGTCCTTCTGTCCGGCAAACTATTGACCGGCCGTGACGCTGCACACAAACGGATTAAAGACATGCTCGACAAAGGTGAGGAATTGCCGGTCGACTTCAGTAATAAGTTTATTTATTACGTTGGACCGGTTGATCCAGTCGGTGATGAAGTGGTTGGCCCAGCGGGCCCAACAACCGCGACACGGATGGACAAATTTACCGATCTCATGCTTGAGCAAACCGGCATTATCGGCATGATTGGTAAGGCCGAACGTGGTTCACAAACGGTCTCGAGCATTGCCAAACATCAAGCGGTCTATCTCATGGCGGTCGGCGGTGCGGCTTATTTGGTTGCAAAAGCAATTAAACAGGCGAAAGTCGTTGCCTTTGAAGACCTCGGTATGGAAGCGATTTACGAATTTGAGGTTGAAGACATGCCAGTGACGGTTGCGGTTGACAGTCAAGGAAATAATGCTCACCAAGCCGGTCCTGCGGTCTGGGCAGTGAAGATTCAGGAAATGGCGTCCGCTTAGCAAGCGATTTTGGTGAATAGGAAAGCGCAGAGGCAGAAGTTGCTGTCACTGCGCTTTTTTTATGCCAAAATTTGCCAAACTATTTGGTTACGAAGGAAATCATGTCGCTATGGAAATAACCAACGATAGTCTCATGTTGTTCGCTCTTGGCCTGCTTCTTGGGGTAGTTGCGGTAGCGCTTGTTGCGGGGCTTGCCACACGTCGCAATGCAGCAAGCAGGGAGCAAGAAATTATGCGTTTTTTGGCTGAGAAAAAAGAGCTCCAAGAACGCTTCGAACAAGAACAGAAAGAAGCCCAACACTGGTATACCGAACATGAAAAACTGCAAGTAGCGAGTCAGCGTGAGCAGCAGCATTTAGCGGAAAAAATCGAGTTATTACAGCAAAGTGAAGTGCGCTTGCAAAAAGAATTCGAGAATCTTGCGAATCGGATTTTCGAACAGAAAACAGCAGCATTAGAGCAACGCCAAGAAAAATCACTGGCAAGTACGTTAAATCCATTGCAGAAACAGCTTGAAGGCTTTCGTCAGCAAATCGCTCAGCAATTTAGCGACGAAACGAAACAGCGGGCAGGTTTGCAACAACAGATTTCCAGTTTGCGTGAATTGAATCAGCAAATGAGCGCTGAAGCTGAAGCACTGACTCGAGCACTAAAAGGTGATACGCGTCAGCAAGGTGCGTGGGGTGAAGTGATTCTCGAGCGTATTTTGCAACAGTCGGGTTTGAATGAAGGGCGTGAGTACACCACCCAATCACAACATCGTCAGGACGACGGTAAACGTTATCGCCCCGATGTGATTGTTCATCTGCCGAAAGACAAGGATGTGATTATTGACTCGAAAGTGTCCCTTGCGGCGTATGAGCGCTATTTTAATAGCGATAACGACGGTGATCGAGAGCAGGCGCTCAATGATCATATTCAATCGCTGCGCAATCACATTCGTGAGCTCGGGAAGAAGAACTATCAACAATTGGAAGGCATTCGGACGCTGGATTATGTGCTGTTGTTTATTCCAATCGAACCCGCTTTCTTGCTCGCTGTCGATCGCGACCCAGACCTCGTTAAATTAGCGTTGGAGCAGCATATCATGCTGGTCAGCCCAACCAATTTACTCGTTGCGTTACGTACCGTAAATAATATCTGGCAATATGAGCAGCAAAACCAGAACGCGCAGCGTATTGCTCAAGACGCCGCTCGTCTGTATGACAAGTTCGCAAACTTTGTCGAGGATTTACAGAAGATTGGCCAAGCGTTGGACGGCACACGTAAGCATTGGGACGCGGCAATGAATAAACTCAGTAGTGGTCGCGGTAATTTGCTCGGGCGAGTTGAAAAATTTCGCCAGCTTGGCGTTCAGCCAAGTAAAAAGCTCGACAGCCGTTTACTGGATGAGGACGACGAAGTGCGACAAGATTAGAACGTCAGTCCGAGCGTCAGCATAATACCGGAAGCGCCAAAGAGCGTGAGTTCACTGCTGACTTGTTTGTATTGCACACCAAACATCGGAATTACCGCCGGTGCGATACCGATATGATTAAAAGGAATTTTATGTTGGTATTCACCGCGATAGCCGTGAATCAGCCCACCGGTGACTTTGATGTAGGTTTGTAACTGCTGACCGGCGACTAAATTTTGGCGAATGCCGCCATACAGATAGGTGGTATTCTGATGAAAGGAGTTGCGGAAAAGTGCAACGCCTACTAACGGTCTGGCATAGTCAAACTGGTCATGAAACCGTTGTGTGGTTTCCGGCGGCAAGCGTCGGCCATACACCTCAAAACCGACCAAGTTTTGATGGTTGTTGTACTCCGGCTTTGGGTTAAAGTGGGTGGTCCAGACGGAAGTTTGAATTTTATAGTAGTAATCTTCGCTGCCATCATTCGTAAAATCCAATAACGATGATGCTGAGCTCTGCGCATAGGCGCCGAAACTAATAAAGGCAAGGAAACAGATGAGAACACTCAGTTTTTTAGCCATTTAACTTCTCTACAACGGAACATCCGACCAGATCATACGTAAACGCCTCGGTTCGACGCAAGAAAATAACTGTAAGTATTTGTTCAATTGTTGCTGCACGTCGCAGTTCGCTTTACACTGAATTATTGCGACAACAAAAGTATAACCAAAAATAATAACTTTACTGTGGCGCCATGCGATTAAAACACATCAAGCTAGCAGGCTTTAAGTCTTTCGTTGACCCTACCAAGGTTGCTTTTCCTGAGCAAATGACCTGTATCGTGGGGCCTAATGGCTGTGGAAAATCGAACGTCATTGATGCAGTACGTTGGGTACTCGGTGAAAGTTCAGCGAAAAACCTTCGTGGTGATGCGATGACCGACGTTATTTTTAACGGCTCACAGTCACGTAAACCGGTCTCACAAGCCAGTGTTGAGCTGGTGTTTGATAACAGCTCAGGACGCATTCAGGGTGAATTTGCTGCTTTTAATGAAATCTCCGTCAAGCGTGTAGTCACCCGCGACGCCCAGTCGACCTACCTGTTGAACGGCGCTAAATGTCGTCGTCGCGATATTACCGATCTCTTTTTAGGTACCGGTTTAGGCCCACGTAGTTACGCAATTATTGAACAAGGAATGATTTCCCGACTGATCGAGTCGCGGCCACAAGAGTTGCGGGTATTCATTGAAGAAGCCGCGGGAATTTCAAAATATAAAGAGCGCCGTAAAGAAACGGAAAGTCGGATGAGTCGAACACGCGATAATCTCGACCGGCTAACTGATGTGCGTGAGGAGCTGGGCCAACAGCTCGCTAAATTGCAACGTCAGGCTGCGGCTGCCCAGCGGTATAAAACCTTAAAGGCAGAAGAGCGTGAGCTTAAAGCTCAGTTGCAAGCCATTCGCTGGATGCACTATCAAGAGCAATGCGATCACTTAGAACATCAAGTCAATAGCGAAGAAGCTGAGCTGCAACGTTGGGTCGCAGAGCAACGTGGAAGTGAGCGTGGTCAAACCGAACTGCGAGAGCAAGAATCGGATTGGAAGCAAAAAGTTGATGACATCCAACAGCAATTCTATCGTTTAAATACGGAAACAACCCGGCTGGAACAACAGATTCAGCATGGTCGAAATCTAAATCAACAACGTCAGCAGCAAATTGAGCAGCAGCGTCGCCAACTCACCCAGCTTGCCGAGAGCTTAACCGCCGATCAGCGTGAGTTTGAGCAGCTCAACGCTGAACAAGACGAATTCGATGAGCGTTTACAGCTTGCCGCCGAGCAGCGGCAAATGGCCGAACTAGGGACTGAAGAGGCTGAAAACGAGCTGCAAGCGTGGCAGGAATACTGGCAAGAGTGGCAACAACGACACGGCGATGCCAGTCGCGAGAAAGCATTGCAAGTGGCAGAGCTACAGTCTGCTCGACAGTTAAAGCAACAGTTCCAGCAACGCTTAGAAAGTATCGCAACCGAGCTTGCAGAATTACCGTCGGTTGATGAGCATGCACATCAAGCCTTGTTGCAACAGATGGGCGAAACAGAACAACAATTGAAGGCCAAGCGGGAGCAGCTTGAACAATGGGGGCAGGACAAAAACGATGCGCAAGCCAAGCTGCAAACGTGCCAATCAGCTTTAGCCGACGAACAAGACAAGCAGCAGAAGCTGCGCGGAAAAATTAGTTCCCTCCAGACATTATTGAATAGTCGCGAGGAAACAGATCGAGTGTATGCCGAGCACCTTGGTCTTCTGCGTGAGCTGCTGCGAGTTCCCGACGAGTATCAGCAAGCTGCTGAACTGGTGTTGGCGCCTTGGTTATCGTTACCTGTTTTTGCTGCGTCTGCTGCGTTTGATGGTTTTGGCTTGCAATTGGTTGATGCAAGCTCGAATCGAGAAGCAAGTCTGGCGCAGTTACAAAACGAGCAATTAAAGCAGTTGCCTCTTTTAGCCCACTTTGCTGTCGCTGAAAATTTAGCTCAGGCGAAAGATTTGTTAGGCCGTCATGCTGAACTCTTTGCTGTACTCATGCCCGCGGGACAAGTGTGTGGGCAGTCGTGGTGCTTGCCGGCAGAGGAGGAAGCCGGGCCATTGCGCTGGCAACAGGAACTAACCGAAAGCGAGCAGGAATTGCAGCTTGCTGATGAGGCGTGTCAACAATTGCGCCTGCAGCTAACAAGTGTCCAAGAGCTGATTGACCAACTTGACAGTCAGCGTGAACAGTTACGTAACGAACAGAATGAAAGTGCATTGCTTCTTGCTCAGCTGCAGGAGCGAGAACGCGCAATGGTCAGCCAACAAGAGGACTTGGTGCGTCGACGTCAGCGCTTAGAACAAGAACAAAATGAACTACAGATTAACCAACTGAGTCAAGATGAACGTATTGAGCAGGCCGAACTCAGTTTATTGGAATTGGAGCAGGTCGAGCGTGAGCGTGAACCTGAGCGGGAACGGATCGTGCGAGAAGGCGAACGCCTCAAGCAGCAGGTTGCGGCGAATAAAGCCGCATTGCAGCGCGAACAAAATGACTATCATCAAGTGCAATTACAACACTCACAGGTCAAGTCTCGTGCTGAGCACATAGAGCAATCAATGCTACGCGCTGAGGCACAGCAAGCAACGCTGCACGAACACATTGCTGAGCTAGAAGCTGCGTTACAGACCGATGATGAACTTCAGTTTGTCGCCGAGGAGCTCGCCATGAAACTTGTCGAGCGTGAAGAAGTCGAAGCAGAATTGCATGCTGCGCGCGAACAATTGTCGACGGTTAGCGAAGAAATTCGCATTTTGAATCAAGGTCAAAGTGCAGTTGTTGAGCGGATTACTCGTCATCAAGAGCGCGTGCAGGCGGGCAAACTTGAGTTGGCAGCTGCACGGGAACGCGGAAATGCGCTCCTTGATAGTCTGCAAGAAATGAATATCGCATTGAAGACGGTTCTTGAGACCATGCCCGAGGAAACCGATGAAAAGGAATGGCAACAACGTTTAGAAACGACCAGTCGCAAGATTCAACAACTCGGCGCGATCAACTTAGCTGCGCTTGAAGAAGTCGAAGTACAGGCAGAGCGCAAGGCCTATTTGGATGCCCAGCATGAAGACTTGAGTGCATCGTTAACCACTTTAGAAGACGCAATTAAGAAAATTGATCGCGAAACGCGGCAGCGTTTTAAAGTAACATTTGATCAAGTGAATCAAGATCTACAACGTTTGTTTCCAAAAGTATTCGGGGGAGGCCAAGCGTATTTAGATTTAACCGAAGATGATTTGCTAGAGACCGGTGTGACCATTATGGCGCGCCCTCCGGGGAAAAAGAACTCGACGATTCACTTATTGTCTGGTGGCGAGAAAGCATTGACCGCATTGGCTCTTGTGTTTGCGATCTTTCGTTTGAATCCAGCACCGTTTTGTCTGTTAGACGAAGTGGATGCGCCGTTGGATGATGTGAATGTCGGTCGCTTCTGTCGCTTGGTTCAGGAAATGTCGGAAACAGTGCAGTTTATTTATATCAGTCATAACAAGATTGCGATGGAAATGGCGTTACACCTTGCTGGAGTGACCATGCAAGAGCCGGGCGTGTCGCGACTGGTTGCCGTCGATGTCGAAGAAGCATTGGCGCTTGCTGAGGCGTGAGTTTAGGGATGCTTTCCGTCGTCAATTTATGCGATACTCGAACGCTATAAAATAACAACAGCCTTATGGGCTTATCATGCAAAGCATAAAATAGGTAAAGGCAACAATGGACAATTTACGGGTCGTTCTTATTCTCGCTGGCGTTGCAATCATCATTGGCCTTGTCGTGCATGGCCTATGGACATTGCAGAAGAATAATCGCAAAGGAAAAGCAAGCCGTGAGTCGCTGCAGCGCAAGCGTCAAAGTTACGATGCGGAGCAGGCAGACCTATTAGAGTCTCCGGAGCATGATCAAAGTAATCCTCCTCGTGACTTTGATGAGCTAGGTATTGGTCGGGTTAAAACGCGTAAACGCGGCGAGCGACAAGTGCCCGAGCAAGATGACGTCGATGGTCCTGAGATTCACACCGACGAAACCTCGCATGTCGAAGCGGAACCGGTACCTGCAACTGATACGGATGAAATTACGCTTAAAGCGTCGACGGCAAAGTCGCAACCCGAGGAAATTCCGTCAATGCGCGCACAGCGGGATGATTCTGCGGTTGAGCAATTAGCGATTGGCTTGCCAGAAACTCATGACGGCGACGAAATTCCGGAGCCACCTAAAGAAGAAGTCATCACTTTATTTGTTTCGGGTGATATTAAAGGACAAGTGTTGTTGGAAACGGTCACTGAATTGGGCATGAAATTCGGTGAATTAGATATTTTCCATCGCTATGAACAGCCATCAGGGCGCGGACCGTTGCTGTTCCGTATGGCGAATATGTATAACCCAGGCACGTTCGACCTCGACAACATCGAGAATTTCACAGCCCGCGGTGTGGTCTTGTTCATGACGTTACCGATTAAGTATGACGGTCATAAAGCCTTTACCATGATGTATAATGCGGCTAATAAAATTGCCGAGGCGATGCCTCGTGCTGCTGTTTTAGATGCGAATCGCAATCCGATGACGAAGCAGTCGGTACAACATACCTATCAACGCATCCGCGAATTTGAGCGTCGCCAGCGACTGGCTGAATTGCGTCAGTCATAACGGCACCGGGCCTCACATTCGCTGAGGCCTTTCTTTATCAATCAGCAAGTGAATGAGATTTATTTGATGACGACGAAGCAGAACGAGAGTAGTGCCGAACAACGTGTGAACGAGCTCTGTAGGTTGTTAGAGCAATACAATTTTGAATACTACGTCGACGACAACCCCTCGGTGCCTGACGCTGAATATGACCGGCTGTTTCGTGAGCTACAGCAACTCGAAGCCGAATTTCCCCAGTTACGCACCTCATCATCACCAACACAACGCGTCGGTGCTGCGCCATCAGGGGCATTTGCCGAAGTCACGCATGAAGTTCCTATGCTGTCGCTTGACAATGCCTTTGACGAAGAAGAAATGTCGAATTTTATCCGTCGTGTCGGCGATCGGCTTAACACTACAGAACCATTAGCTTGGTGCGCGGAGCCCAAGCTAGATGGTTTAGCGGTTAGTTTACTCTATGAACAAGGACACTTGATTCGGGCGGCTACGCGTGGTGATGGCTATGCGGGTGAAGATATCACCAGTAACGTTAAAACCATTCGGGCCATCCCATTACAGCTGCGTGGCGACTTTCCTGATCGGGTTGAAGTGCGCGGCGAAGTGTATATGACCCGGGCAGGTTTCGAGCAGCTGAATGCAGCTGCTTTAGCTCGTGGCGACAAGTTGTTCGCGAATCCTAGAAATGCTGCGGCAGGAAGTCTCCGTCAACTCGACTCACGAATTACCGCCACGCGCCCTTTGGCGTTTTATGCTTATGCGATGGGGACGGTAGAGCCCCAACGGCAACTCGATGATGACAGCCACTATCAGCGATTGCTGCAGTTGAGAGCTTGGGGCTTGCCGGTCTCTCCTGAAACGAAACGCTTAACCACCAGTCAGGCATGTTTTGCGTATTACGCCGATGTGCTCGAGCGTCGCGACGCGCTGCCTTACGAGATTGATGGTGTGGTATTTAAACTCGACCGAATTGAGCAGCAAGAAGCGCTTGGATTCGTTTCACGCGCGCCACGGTGGGCAATTGCTTATAAGTTTCCAGCGCAAGAAAAAATTACCACCTTACTCGATGTTGACTTTCAAGTCGGACGAACGGGCGTCATTACTCCAGTTGCCCGTTTACAGCCGGTCGAAGTGGCTGGTGTCATTGTTTCCAATGCGACGCTGCATAACGCTGATGAAATTGAGCGTTTAGGGGTTCAAATCGGTGACCAGGTGATTGTTCGCCGCGCCGGTGACGTGATACCGCAGATTATTGGCGTTATCGCCGAGCAACGACCAGCATCTGCCAAAGCAGTTGTTTTCCCAACGACCTGCCCAGTTTGCGATTCGGCGATTGAACGTGTTGAAGGCGAGGCGGTTGCACGTTGCACTGCCGGTTTGTTTTGTGCCGCGCAACGGAAAGAGGCGATTAAACACTTCGCGTCACGCAAAGCGCTCGATATTGATGGTCTCGGCGATAAGTTGGTCGAAATACTGGTTGAGCGTGATTGGATCAAAGATCCCGCCGATCTCTTTACCTTAACCGTAAGAGACTTAGCGTCGCTGCCGCGCATGGGCGAGAAGTCTGCTGAAAACTTGGTTAGCGCACTGGACAAGAGCCGGCAAACCACATTACCTCGGTTTCTTTATAGCTTAGGTATTCGCGAGGTTGGCGAGGCTACCGCGCAGAATTTGGCCAATCACTTTGGCGATCTCGAGGCAATTATGCAAGCGGATGAAACAGCGCTCATGGAGGTGGCAGATGTTGGCCACGTGGTTGCTTCGCATGTTTACCATTTCTTCCGTGAAGCACATAATCGCTCGGTGATTGAACGACTGATTACTGGTGAACGTGCCGTGTCTTGGCCACAGATCGAGGTAAAACCTGCGGATGACTTGCCCTTGGCGGGTATGACATATGTCCTAACCGGGACGTTATCGCAGATGACACGAGACGAGGCGAAGCAACGTCTTGTTGCTCTTGGTGCGAAAGTCAGTGGTAGTGTATCGGCAAAAACTTCAGCAGTTTTTGCCGGTGAAGCGGCGGGATCTAAATTAACCAAAGCAGAAAGTCTTGGCGTGGCGGTGTATAACGAAGATGAGTTGCTGGCCACATTGGCGCAATACGAGTAAGGCAAAGCAGAGAACGAACCGCGTGCTGAAGGTTTAGCAAAAGCAATGCCAGTCTGTTGAACTGACTGGCATTGCACGGAACTTTTTCTATCTCCGTTCTTTTTAGAATGACAGAGCGAGGCCTAGGCTCATCGCTTGGTTGCTAATGCTCTCATGTTGATGATTGCGAGCGCGAATATCAGATACTTCGGCGCTAATCGTCACGAGCTCCCAGAGCGTGTGGTATACGCCCACGGTGAGCTTTTTTTGCTCATCGAGTTGTAAGGCTGAATCAAGGGCAGTGCGCTTAACACTCGAAACGCCATAGTTCACACCGAATTTGGTTGCACCGCGAGTATGTGTGGCTTGGGCAAACCAACCTGAACTTTCCCGTGGTGTTGCATTGGCATCGGCGGCATCAATGAATAGACCATAATAGCCCAAACCATCGGCACTAAAAGCAGATACCACGAAACGATTATTAGCAATCGCAAAGGCAGCAGTTACATCGACTCCATAAGCATTATAGCTATTTAGTGGGGTGCTAACGTCTTGTTGCAAGAATGTGCTGGACAGGTAGCCGTTGCTGAAGTCGTAACGCAATCTACCGTGAACTCCGGGTTGTTTGCTGCCACTATCGCCAATGTAGCCATTGCCGCCAAATGAGATTAGATCCAGCGGTTGAAATACGCCGAAAGTCGCATGAATGCCATTACTTGCAGCGTAGGAGTAGGTAATTTGCGAAAGACGATCGGTGAAAATGTAACCATATCCGGCTGCGCCGAGTTGGGTATTTAACGGACTTTTAATTAATGCTGGCGCACCAACACCACCCAAAGACATATCTTCTAAGACAATATCAATACCAAACACACCGTAATCACGGCCAGCTTTAATGGTACCCATGTTGCTGTTACCCACTGTCAAATAAGCACGGTAGGCTCGGTTATCACCATTGCCATTAAACGCGGCGTTATCGGTCGTACCAGGCTCGAGGGCAACCACTGCGCTAATGCTGTAACCGTCGCGTTCAGTCGTTGCGGCCATGCTGAAACTTGCCGGGCTGTAGCCGTTAGTAATGGCACTGGCATTATCCCCGGTACATAGCAAAGCGTTACCAGCGACCGTGTTACCGCTGCGATCGCAGCTCACGTAGATGGCATGTGTGTTGATGTAACCACCAAACTTTAACTGCCAACTGCCGTGCTCAATTTCGGTGGCGACTGCAGCGCTGCTGGCTAATAAGCAAAACGCGCTGCTAGCAAGGCCAAGCAGGCCGTAACGGGGTGACTGATTGGTTGAGTGCTGTGATGAATCATTCATGGATTATTCCTCTGTTGTTGTTATGTAGGTAACTGTAGTTACGCTGGTTTATCGCACTTGTTATGCTGCAAACCTTATTTTGCAAACTCCGTGCCACTTACCTTGATTTTTAATTCATTGAAAAAAATAAAGTTTTCCACAGAGGTCTAAGGGTGGACGGCTAATTCAGCGTGTTTTTTCCTCGTTTGAGGAAAATATTCATCATGGAAATGACTAGCGAGGGAGGAAAAGTTGGCTACACTTGATTCATATTGTCATCAAAAGCTGAGAAGCTGATGAAAAATATCATCAACGACAGCATAGGTAGTGCATTGCTTTTATTATAAACTTATATATAACAGTAGGTTAGGCGTTGAATGAAGGTTGGCATGGTTGTTGCTAGAATGTTAATCCAGTGCGATCACAACGCAAAAGTATAATCAGTGAGTGGAGAACCTATGGTAGCGGTAAGTTATTTTAAATCAGCACAACGCCTTATTACTGGCCAGGGAGCAAGCTACGAGCTGCCTAGCCAGTTACGGCGCTTAAATATGCGTTATCCTCTCATCGTCACCGATACCGGTGTGCATGCCTCGGGCACATTGACACCGCTGCTGCAGCAGTTGGCTGACGAGTGCCCTGATGTGCAGTATCAAATTTTTGATCAAGTTCCTCCGGAACCTGAAGTGGAGGTGGTGGAGCGGTGTTGTGCGTTATTCAATGCTCAGCAACATGATAGCGTGATCGCAATTGGTGGTGGTAGTGCGATGGATATCGCTAAATGTGTTGCTGTGCTGGCAAGTTGTGATGCAGGCACCAGCATTAACAGCTTATTTGGTGAAAACAAAGTAACAAACCGCTCGGTGCCGCTCATCTGTATGCCCACCACTGCAGGGACTGGCTCTGAGGTGACGAATATTGCGATTTTGGCAGATACAGAAGCGCAGGTGAAAAAGGGCATCGTGAGTGATTATTTACTGCCCGACGTTGCCATCGTTTCTCCCGAACTAACGCTCACCTGCCCAGCTGCGGTTACAGCGGCCAGCGGCGTTGATGCGTTGGTGCACGCTATTGAAGCCTATATTTCGAATTTTGCTAGTCCAATTACCGACGCCTTGGCCTTGCAAGCCATGCGCATGATATATCGAGCACTACCGAAGGCCTATGCCAACCCAAATGACCAACTAGCGCGGGAAGACATGGCCACCGGCAGTTTGTTGGCTGGTCTCGCTTTTGGCAATGCAGGCGTAGGCGCTGTGCATGCGCTGGCTTATCCGTTAGGTGGCCGTTATCACATGGCGCATGGTGTGAGTAATGCACTTATGCTGCCCCACGTCATGGAGTGGAACAAAATTGCTTGTGTTGAGCGCATGGTCAGCATTGCCGAGCAATTTGGCTTTAATCAGCTGAATGTGAGTGCTAAATATACGGCCGATTGGGTCATCGTAGCGCTTCATCGATTGTGCCAAGACGTACGTATTCCTCAGGGTTTGCGTAGTTTTAATATTCCCGAAGCAGCCTTACCCCAATTAGCAGCGGAAGCGATCAAAGTGGAACGCTTACTGCGCAATAATCCGCGGGTATTAAGTGAAGCTGATATTTTACAAATTTACCAAGCAGCATATTAAACAAACGCGCACGAATTTCGCGCTAATGACCACCCAATTGAAGCTAAATACTAATAACAAGAGGAATAGCGGTTGAGTTCACGGAAAGTTCGGCGCTGGAAGCAGCGCGCACATGGTGCCGAGGCACCCTACACGCCGTTGGGTCCGTTTAAGTTACGGTTACCTTTTGTGCATTACCGTTTTGAATGGCCCGATTATTTTCAGGGCTTATTAATGTGCGCGGTGGATCTGGCCGCCATTCCGCTGATGACAGAACTGCTGGGTATGCCGTTCGAGGCAGCGATTGCTATCGTTATCCTCAATGGTCTGCTGTATTTACTTCATCATATGCTCGGCGATCCGGTGATACCCGGTTGGATTACCCCAGCAATTCCACTGTTAATGCTGTATGTGGCCGCTTTCCCGGAAGGCGAGGCGCGGGTACATGCGCTGATCGCATTTCAGCTCATGCTGGGCGTGTTGGCGATAGTGTTAGGCTATACCAAACTCGCCGCTAAGGTCGTAAGAATGATTCCGCCCGCGATTAAGTCCGGAGTGATCATGGGGGCTGGGCTCGCCGCAATCACTGTGGTGTTTGCCGAGGGCGGCCGGTTTGATCAGTACCCCTTTACCATCAGCATTGCCGTAGGTGTTGCGTTCTATCTGATTTTCTCCAAGCATTTCGCTCTATTACAGCAACGTAATCGGCTTTGGGCGAATATTGGCAAGCTTGGTATTTTCCCTATTATTGTTTTGGCGATTATCGTCGCACCTCTATTTGGTGAGGCACCATGGCCAGATATTGAATGGGGTATCACTCAGCCTGATTTTGTTCTGATGTGGAATGAATACACGGTATTTGGTTTGGGGTTACCGCCCTTGATGATGTTTCTTACCGCTATCCCGACAGTGTTAGCGGCCTACATTGTGTTATTCGGTGATGTGCTGCAAAGCAAAGCGTTGTTAACTGAAGCTGACGAAAAACGGCAAGATGAAAAAATTGACTACGATCCTAATCGTGCTCACTTGATTTTTGGTGGCCGTAACTTAGGTATGAGTATTTTTGGCCCCGACGTGGTGATGTGTGGGCCGTTATGGGCGGCGATGCATGTAGTGGTAGTCGAACGCTACAAAAAGGGTAAAGCCGCTATGGACTCAATTTTCGGAGGCTCTGGCTCGTTTCGGTGGGGGACGAACACAGGGTTACTGTTACTGCCCATTGTCAGTTTAGTGCAGCCTATATTGGGGATTGCACTGGCCCTGACCTTGTTAATTCAGGGCTATGTCAGTGTTCGGATTGGCATTATGCAAGCGCAGAGCCAACGTGATTTGGGGATCGCCGGGGTCATTGCGGCTATCTTGGTGATTAAAGGTGCAACTTGGGCCTTTGCCATTGGTGTAGCGCTCTGCTTACTGATTTACGGCAAACAGTTTTTCCGTGGCGAAACCGATGCCACTTTTGTTAAAGACCAGCAAGGTGATGGGCATGAATAGAACCCGTTTGAAAGCTCCGATTGCAAACTTACAACGGATTATTGATGCCTTGCAAGACGGTGTGTATATCACAGATGCTCGCGGTGTGACGATTACGGTTAATCAAGCTTATGAGCGTATTACCGGCATTCAGCGGCACAAGGTCGTTGGTTTGCACATGGCCGACGTGGTTAAAGCTGGCTACATCTCGCGTTCGGTGTCCCTTGAGGTGTTAAGGGAAATGCAGCCTATTACCTTAGTGCAGACCATTCACGACAGCCGCAAAATTCTAGTGAGCGGCACACCGATGTTCGATGCTACGGGGAACCTCGAATATGTGGTGACTTCGGTGCGTGATGTGACCGAACTGCTGCAAGCAAAGCATGCGCAAGAGCAGCTCGCCGAGCTGCTCACCATTCGCGATACATATAGTGCCAACCGAACAGACGGCAAAGAGCCAGCGGCACAACAGGCATTGATGATTAATTCTGCTACGCGAGCCTGCTATGAGCTGGCTCAAAATGTGGCACCGACGAATGTAAAAGTATTAATTGAAGGGGAAACCGGTACCGGTAAAACCTTATTGGCGCGCTTTATTCATCAGCATTCAGCAACGCCAAACGGACCTTTTCTAGAGCTTAACTGCGCTGCCATGCCGGAAGCATTATTGGAAGCCGAGCTGTTCGGTTATGCTCCCGGGGCATTCACGGGTGCCTCAAGTAAAGGGAAGCAAGGGCTGCTTGAGGTCGCCAATGGTGGCACCTTGTTGCTCGATGAAATTGGTGATTTACCCTTAGCGCTGCAAGCAAAGTTACTTAAGGTCTTGGCCGAAAACCGTATGCTTCCGGTTGGTGGTACAGAGTTTAGAAGCACTAATTTCCGTCTTATTTGTGCAACCCACCATCACTTGCGTGAACGGGTAGAGCAGGGGGCATTTCGCGAGGATCTGTTTTATCGACTGAGCGTCGTGCCCATTACTTTGCCGCCACTGCGTGCCCGTCGTGAAGAGATTCGACCGTTGCTCGAGCATTATTTACGGCGTTTTAATCAACTACATGAACGGGACTGTCAATGGTCAGCAGAAGCTTTAACGCTGCTTGAACGGCATCGCTGGCCGGGTAACATTCGTGAGCTTATGAATGTTACTGAGCGCATGGTAGTCACTTGTACTGGCGAACGTATACTGCCGCAGCAACTACCCATAGAAGTACTCGAACAGACACATGTGCCGCAGCTGCCGCACGATAGCAGCTTAAAAGCGCAAGTGGATGCACTCGAGCAATATCTGATTGAACAAGCGTTACATGAGCACGGCACTACTCGAGCTGCGGCGGCGGCTTTGGGTATTGATCAATCGACCTTAGTGAAGAAAACCCAACGTTGGCGTCAGCAACAGTCAGTTGCACCGGCAGCACCAATCAGTAATCAATAGGACACGAATATGAGTATTAGCGAAACTGCGCGCAGTTTCATTCGTCAGCAAGCTTGGGTTAATGGCGAGTGGGTCTCTGCCGATAATGGCGCAACCTTTGCGGTCACCAATCCTGCCAATGGCGAGCACATTACCGACGTTGCCAACCTTGGTCCAGCTGAAACTGAGCGGGCGATAGCGGCAGCTCATGCTGCTTGGCCAGCATGGCGAGCGCGCACTGCCGCCGCACGGGCGGGGATTTTGCGTCGTTGGTACGAATTAGTGATGGCCAACCAGCAAGTGTTAGCCGAGATCATGACACTCGAGCAAGGTAAACCGGTCGCCGAAGCAAAGGGCGAAATCGCTTATGCTGCGAGCTACATTGAGTGGTTTGCCGAGGAAGCGCGGCGCGGTTATGGTGAAATTATTCCCGCGGCCAGTGTAAACCAGCAAATTCAAGCGGTGCGCGAGTCAGTGGGTGTTTGTGTAGCAATTACACCGTGGAATTTCCCTGCAGCGATGATCACGCGCAAAGTAGCTCCTGCCTTAGCTGTTGGCTGCACCATGGTCGTGAAGCCAGCAGCGGAGACACCACTCACCGCACTCGCTTTAGCTGTGCTAGCTGAACAAGCGGGGATACCGGCGGGCGTGCTGAGTGTCGTTACCGGTGAAGCGAAACCGATTGGTGAAGTTTTTACCACAAGTCCGCTAGTGCGTAAGCTCAGCTTTACCGGCTCGACCGCAGTAGGAGCACGTCTAATGGCGGCGAGTGCAAAGACTGTAAAGCGGGTGTCGCTAGAGCTGGGCGGTAATGCGCCATTTATTGTGTTTGCTGATGCAAATCTTGACGCTGCGGTACAAGGACTAATCGATAGCAAGTTCCGCAATGCCGGGCAGACCTGTGTCTGTGCCAATCGAGTGTATGTAGCTGCAGATGTGTACGCCGAGTTCGCTGAGAAACTACACGAAAAGGTAACTGCACTTACCGTGGCTGATGGTTTTGCTGAAGGGGCTCAGATTGGCCCATTAATTAATCAGGCCGCGGTAGATAAGGTACGCGAGCATATAGCGGATGCTGTGCAGCACGGCGCCAACGTATTATGTGGTGGTGAACTGCATCCATTAGGCGGCACCTTTTTTACCCCGACGATACTTACTGATTGCAAACAAAGTATGTTGTGCACCCGCGAAGAAACCTTTGGGCCGGTGGCACCGCTTATTCCATTTCATAACGAAGAAGAAGTCATTGGTTATGCCAATGCAAGTGAGTTTGGCTTAGCTGCGTATTTTTATGCCCAGAATATAAGCCGTATTCAGCGCGTTGCCGCTGCGTTAGAAGCAGGCATGGTGGGTATTAATACGGGTTTAATTTCGAATGCGGCTGCACCATTTGGCGGCATTAAAGCATCTGGTTTGGGCCGCGAAGGTGGGCGGCAAGGCTTAGATGAATATTGTGAGTGGAAGTACCTGCGCATGGATAGCGGAGCTTAGCCGCTGAACCGTTCGTGCAACGGGCATCAAGCAACGTAATAACAAACCAATAAAGCCACGCAACAGTGGCTACATCGTAATAACTAAAACGAGGAACTTACTCATGAAAGCAAATTTATCGGTACTAGCGGCAGCATGCGCGTTGGCTTTTAGCGCAGGTTGCGCAGTCAGTTCACCTGCTCATGCACACAGTGACGATCCCCATTATCAACCGAGCAACATCGAAAAGTTGCAACGTGATATGCCGAGCAACTGGGGCCGTTGGGGTGATGACGATCAAATTGGTGCATTGAATTTCTTAGACGCTCAGCAAGCCTTGCGCGGCAACGCGGCGGTGCAATCGGGTAAGGTATTTACCTTGCAGTTACCGATGACTCACGGTGTCGGTCCGGTATTTCCGGGGCGCGTTCCGACCATGCATTTTATGTCCCAAGATGAAGGTTTGTATTCATCGAACAAGTTAGAAGCATTACCCGGCGGTGTGAAATATTCCGATGACGCAGTGTTTATGTATTTGCAAGGCACGACTCATGTCGATGCGCTCGGCCATGCTTGGTACGGCGATAAGGTGTATGGTGGCGTTTCCGCAGAAAGCACCATTCATGGCCATGACCATGTAGATATCGGTGTACTGGGCGAACATGGCATTGTTGGTCGTGGAATTTTGTTAGATGTGGGTCAACATAAAGGCGGCAGTATTGGTCGTTTGCAGCCTGGTACTTGCGTGACTCTAGATGACTTGAAAGCGACAGCAGCTGCGCAAAATGTGGCCATTGAAAAGCGTGATATTCTTTTAATTCGCACTGGTTCTATGGGGCGCTACTATGACGAGCAGCCGGATGCAACATGGGATGCCATGACCGAGCCTGGCTTATGCTACAGTCATGAGTTGGTGCGTTGGGTCCATGAAATGGAGATTCCAATGATCGCTGCCGATAACCTAGCGGTCGAATTGGTACCGCAAACGATTAATGGCGAGGACTATGTGATTCCTTTACATGGTGCGTTAATGCGCGACTTGGGTGTGGTGTTGAGTGAACTGTATTGGTTAGATGATTTAGCCGCAGATAGCGCAGAGGACGGTCAATACACCTTTTTATTCAGCGCCGCGCCGTTAAAAATGGCCCGTGGCTCTGGTTCACCGGTGAATCCCATCGTAATTAAGTAGCGTTCAACAAGCGCGGTGCTTAGAAAGAAGGCGAGAGAGTCTCTCGCCTCAACTTAGGCAAAATGATAATGCACATTTCTTGTACGTAGACGTCTCGTTAAAGTGAGACCTTGGTGACGTCTACGTGCAAGGTTAAGCGTTGACCGGGTTGTAAAAAGCGGTCACGCGAAATTGAGTTCCATTGCTCAATATCTGCCACGGTCACGCGGAAACGACTGGCGATTCTCGCCAATGAATCACCGCTGCGAACATTGTACTGAATGGTTCTCATCACGGGCGTGGTGCCGGCTGTTTGGGTACTGCTTGCGCTACTGGTGTTGTTCTGCCAAATCACTAAGGTTTGCCCAATACGCAGTGTGTCTCGTGGTGCCATATTGTTCCAACGCGCAATATTCGCCACTGAAACTCGGTATTTTCGAGCAATATCCCACAAGGTATCGCCGCGACGGACAGAGTGTTCAAGTCGTTGTTGCCCTTGACTGCGATTCTGCGTTGTTGCTAAGCGCTGCTCAGCAGACAGCGTATATTGTTCCAGTTCTTGGCTCGCGACAGGAATCAAAAGATGATCGCCTTGGCGAATCATGGTGCCGCTGAGATTATTAAATTGTTGAATCGAACGCACGGTCGTGTTGTAGCGCTGCGCGATCGTGCTTAAGCTTTCACCTGGGCGCACTTGATGGCGCTGCCAGCTGAGCCAGTCGTTTGGATTTGAGTCGGCCATGGCCAATTTAAACTGTTGCGCTCGTTCAATGGGAAGTAACAATTTGTGCGGACCATTGGGTGCGGTCGCCCAACGATTATAGCCCGAGTTGAAGCGGTGCAAATCTTCCAGACTCATGCCCGCCATCGACGCGGCCAGTGCCAAGTCGATCTGATGACCAACATCGACGATTTCGGTTACCGGTTGATTCGGGATATGAGTCCAGTTGACGTTCCACTGTTCACTGTCCCGCAACAATTCAGCAAGGGCAAGAATCTTGGGTACATAATTGCGCGTCTCCCGCGGTAACTGCAAATTCCAAAAGTCAGTCGGCTTTCCGTCGCGCTCGTTGCGGCGAATCGCCCCGAGTACCCGGCCTTGTCCGCCATTATAGGCGGCCATGGCTAAGAGCCAGTCGCCGTCAAAGGTTTTTGCTAGCCGGTCGAAGTAATCAAGCGCTGTATGGGTCGCAGCCATCACATCGCGACGACCATCGTACCACCAGTCAATTTCCAGTCCGTAATGACGGGCGGTGCTCGGGATAAACTGCCAAATACCACTGGCGCGGCCATGCGAATAGGCGAATGTGTCGTAGGCACTTTCAACCACAGGCACTAAGACCAGCTCGAGTGGGAGATCGCGCTTTTCAATTTCCTGTACGATAAGATGTAAAAAAGGCGCTGCACGTTGGGCGACCCGATCAATATAGGATGGATGGCGTAAATACCAATCGCGGTGTGTATCGATCAGCGCATGCTCGGGAATCTCAATCGACATTTGCATGCGGATTCGATCCCAAAGATCAGCCTGCATTTGCGCGGGTAGTTGCCGATCGATTTGCGGCGCATGTTTGCTGCCCGGATGAATCAGCGCATAGTGTTGGATACCCGCTTCACGCTCCATTTGCGGAGCAGGAACGATTTCGTCAGGCTGATAATCGGCACTTGAGTCGTTTGTCAATTGACACCCGCTCAGCGCAAGAACGGTTGCACCGGTGATTATAATTCTTTTCATATCATGCAATCTCATTAGGATCTGGGTGAAATTTAGCCGTATTTGCGGTTTGAAATCAACGTTTAATTCAGAAGTTGTCTTTCCAAGCTCGGATCACCGCAAACACTTCGGCGCCTGAGTCTAAGTCTTGGCCGGCGTGTTTCTCAGCGGCTTGTTTAACTGACGGTAAATGACAACGCAAAAACGGATTGGTTGCGAACTCCACAGCTAATTCTGATGGAACGGTGGGTAAGCCTTGTTGTCGCAATGCCGAAACCTGTTCCTGACGTTCTTGAATAGCTAGATTGTCAGGTTCAACCGCCGCCGCAAATGCTAAATTGGCGGCTGTATATTCATGTGCACAATACACCAAGCAATCCGCAGGTTGCTGAGTTAATTTTTCTAAGGACTGATGGAATTGCCCAGCTTCACCTTCAAACATTCGTCCGCAACCGGCTGCGAACAGGGTATCGCCGACGAACATATATTGCGCGTTGATATAGGCAATATGGTCTAAGGTGTGCCCTGGACATTCAATGACGGCTAATTGCAACGTGCCGTCGAGCAGCGTAAGTTCATCACCGCCTTTTACCGGGTGGGTAATGGCGGGGATTTTATCACTCACTGGGCCGTAAACAGGGCAGGCGTATCTTGCGACGAGCTCGTCAATGCCATTGGTATGGTCCCAATGATGATGCGTAATCAGGATGGCGGTAAGCTGACACTGGTTTTGCTTTAGCCAAGCAAGTACGGGTTCAGCATCGCCGGGGTCAACCACGATGCAGGCTGTTGCTTGATCGACAGCCTGTTTGTTCGGTCGAATTGTCCAGATATAATTGTCTCGAAGTGCAGAGACTGCTTCTATACGCATCATTCCTCTCAACCTGTTATGCTAGAACAACAGTATAAAGGGATCCGCTATGTGGTTTAAACCGGCAATACGTGATTATTCACAACCTTTACCTCGGCGCTGGCAAGATATTCCGCAAGGAGATTGGTTGCGAGAGGCGCTCGAGTCAGCGTTAGCACCGCATTGGGAAACGGTTTTTGGTCATTACTTAGTTAAACTGGGCGGGCTTTCTGCTGGTTTAGACACACCTTGTCGCATTCGTGAGCAATATATCGTCTCGCCACAGCATTCTATTGCAAGCGATGAGAAGTTTATCCGTGCTGATTTGCATGCATTGCCGTTGCGGAAAGACAGTGTTGACGCCGTATGTTTACCCTTTGTCCTACAGTATCACGAGAACCCGCACGCCCTGTTGCGCGAAGTGAATCGGGTGCTTAGAGCGGATGGACACGTTGTCATTGCCATGACCAATCCGTTAAGTCCTGGCCAGTTTGCACGAATCTTACCGAAATATCGCCAACAGGCATTGTGGGATAGTCGTCTATTCACGCCTCAACGTGTAAAAGATTGGCTGTCGTTACTGCATTATGAAGTGATCGCTTGTGATTACTTTGGTGCAGGTGTCATGTGCCGAGCAGATGGAAATCCCGAAAAAGGTTGGCGTCAAATCATGCAGACATGTTCATGGCTGCAGGCTGGTTATTTCCTCGTCGCACGTAAACGCGAATGGCCGTTAACGCCTGTACGCCTCCGTCAAAGCCACAAAACACCGGTTCGATCGGGTGCGGTGGCTGTTGGCCGAGGCATGGCAAAAACTAGTTGAGGTCCGGCTGATAGCCTTGGTCTTCGAGCCGATCTAGAGCATTGGCGGCTTCGCGAGCAAGTTCATCACAACGTTCATTTTCAGGGTGGCCTGCATGACCTTTCACCCAATGCCAGCGAACCTCATGGCGTGCTTGTGCCGCATCGAGACGCTGCCATAAATCGACGTTTTTAACCGCTTTTTTCTGACTAGTGCGAAAATTATTGCGCTTCCAACCGGCAAGCCATTTGGTAATGCCTTGGCGGACATATTCACTGTCGGTCCACAGGTCAACCGAGCATGGGCGCTTTAACGACTCCAAGGCAACAGCTGCGGCCAACAGTTCCATCCGATTATTGGTGGTGAGTTGATAGCCTTGCGCGAGTTCTTTGTGATGCTTACCAGCCTGCATCACAATGCCATAACCGCCAGGGCCAGGATTACCTAAACAGGAACCGTCTGTGTATATTGTCACGAGAGTTTTTTTTGTCATCAATAAGATATCGCTGCGGTGGCATCTCTACTTTATTTTTCGAGGATGAAAGGCTAAGATGCTAGCTAATGGTCAATGCATAAGAGTATAAGGTTTCGTACCGAAGGGCAAAACAACAATGACGCAAGTTCAATCTGCCACCCTCGATCCGTTTGCTGAACATTTTATTCCGGATAAGCGACAAATTATTTTAGACACCGAAACGACGGGTATTAATCCTGCGGAAGGACATCGGGTGATCGAAATCGGCTGTGTCGAAATGATCGGCCGTAAACTCACGGGTAATCATTTTCATGTCTATTTGAACCCTCAGCGTTTTGTCGAAGAAGAGGCGATTAAAGTTCACGGTATTACCAATGAATTTTTAGCCGATAAGCCGGTTTTTGCGCAAGTGGTTGACGATTTTCTCGAATTTATTCGCGACTCTGAGCTTGTCATTCACAATGCCCCGTTTGACGTCGGCTTCTTAAACCATGAACTTAGTCTGCTCGGCAGTCACAAAGGTCAACTCGAGGACGTTTGTAGCGTTTTTGATACCTTGACCTTTGCGCGTGAACAATTTCCGGGGCAGCGCAATAGCCTAGATGCCTTGTGTAAACGTTTCGATGTAGATAATGGTCACCGAACCTTACACGGCGCGTTACTCGATGCGGAGATTCTCGCCGACGTCTATTTGTTGATGACTGGAGGTCAGCGCAAGTTATTTCAAGCTGCGCAGCAACAGCAGCAACAAAGCGACGGCTCGCAAATTCAGCGACTGAATAGCGCGGGCAAATCCTTGCGCGTGATTACTGCGAGCGCGGCGGAGCAGCAAGCACACCAGCAGTATTTACAAGGTATTTTGGCGGACGCTCCTGAGAAACATTGGTAGTTGACGGTTTTTGCCGCATTTTCTGATTGAATAGCGATCAATTGGTTTAAACATGAGCAAACAAGCCAAAAAGTGTGAAAAAAGGGGTTGACTCGAAACATTCTCCCTCGTATTATCCTCGCCGCGTTGAGGGGAACAGTTCAAACTGTTTAAACAACGTTACTTGACGGATGGAGCGGTAGTTCAGTTGGTTAGAATACCGGCCTGTCACGCCGGGGGTCGCGGGTTCGAGTCCCGTCCGCTCCGCCATTTTTCAAGTAACCGTCGTACGCGTTTGTCACTTCTCATTGCAGTCTTGTCGTGGAGCGGTAGTTCAGTTGGTTAGAATACCGGCCTGTCACGCCGGGGGTCGCGGGTTCGAGTCCCGTCCGCTCCGCCACTTTCTCTCGTAGAAGAGCAGGCAAGACACCATTGTTATCGCATTTGAACTACCCCGCGGTAACGATGTTCGCAGCTTTGACCAGCTGCAATCAAATACGGAGCGGTAGTTCAGTTGGTTAGAATACCGGCCTGTCACGCCGGGGGTCGCGGGTTCGAGTCCCGTCCGCTCCGCCATTTTGTTTCTTCTTTTACCTTTGTTTTAGTAAAATATACACTGCAACTGCGGTGATTTTTGCCTTTCTGAATTTCGTCTTTTCCGCATCGCTTGCGGGTGACAGGTGCGCTGCTTTCAGGCACAATGCTAGGTCATTCCAAATCTAAAATAATAACGATGAAATAGGTCCGTATGAGCTCACCAGCGTTTGTACATTTGCGTATCCATAGCGACTTTTCCATGGTCGATGGGTTAGCGAAAGTAAAGCCAATTTGTCAACGAGTGGCTGACTTAAACATGCCAGCGATGGCGCTGACGGATGAAATGAACCTGTGTGGTTTAGTGCGTTATTATCAAACCGCTCGCGGATTAGGTATCAAACCGCTGATCGGTTGCGACTTCAATGTGTTGAGTCCTGATTGGCCGGACGAGCCTTTTCGTTTAACCGCTTTGGCAATGAACGAGACTGGCTACAAAAACCTCACCGAGCTTATTTCTGCTGCCTACCTAGAGGGACACCGTTGCGGCAAGCCCTGTATTGATCAAGCTTGGCTACAACAATGGGGTGAGGGGCTGCTACTGTTGTCCGGCAGTCGTGATGGCGATGTTGGCCGCGGACTATTGCGTAATCAACAGAAGGCGTTACAGCAAAGCGTTACTTTTTATCAAACCCATTTCCCTGACCGGTTTTATCTCGAATTAAGCCGGACAGGGCGTCCGGATGAAGAACGTTATGTGCATGCCGCGGTAGCCTTAGCTGATGAGGCTAACTTGCCCGTCGTTGCAACCAACGAAGTGGTGTTTTTGCGCGAGGACGATTTTGAGGCGCACGAAATCCGCGTGGCCATTCATGACAGTTTTACTTTGTCCGATCCACGTCGACCGCAGCGCTACAGTAAACAACAGTACTTGCGCAGCGAAGAAGAGATGCAAGAGCTCTTTGCTGATATTCCGGAAGCGTTAGCCAATACAGTTGAAATCGCGCGTCGCTGCAATGTGACTGTGCGACTGAATGAATATTTTTTGCCTAATTTCCCCACAGGTGGTTTAACCGAAGGCGATTTCCTGATTAAGAAATCGAAGGAAGGGTTAGAAGATCGCTTAGCTTTCTTATTTCCGGACCCGACCGTTCGTGCCGAGAAGCGAGTGGAGTATGACGAGCGCTTAGCTATCGAACTCGAAGTCATCAATAATATGGGCTTCCCCGGTTACTTCCTAATAGTGATGGAATGTATTCAATGGAGTAAAGACAACGGTATTCCAGTGGGGCCGGGGCGAGGCTCCGGTGCGGGCTCATTGGTCGCCTATGCGTTAAAGATAACTGACCTTGATCCGCTTGAGTTTGACCTCCTTTTTGAACGATTCCTGAATCCGGAACGGGTTTCCATGCCTGACTTTGACGTCGATTTTTGTATGGATCGTCGTGACGAGGTCATCGATCACGTTGCTGAGTTGTATGGTCGTGAGGCTGTTTCACAGATTATTACGTTTGGCACGATGGCGGCAAAAGCCGTCGTTCGTGATGTCGGACGGGTGTTGGGGCAACCCTATGGATTTGTTGATCGAATCTCTAAACTAATTCCGCCGACGCCGGGCATGACGCTTGCTCAAGCGTTCGAAGAAGAGCCACGGCTGCCCGAGCTCTATAACAGTGACGATGAGGTGCGCGAAGTCATTGATATGGCTCGCCGCCTTGAAGGCGTCACTCGAAATGCTGGCAAACACGCCGGTGGCGTGGTGATTGCCCCGACAAAAATCACCGACTTCACGCCACTATACTGTGACTCGGAAGGTAAGTTCCCCGTTACCCAGTTTGACAAGAATGATGTTGAAACGGCGGGTCTGGTCAAGTTTGACTTCCTTGGCTTGCGCACATTGACGATTATTCAGTGGGCGCTCGACATGGTCAATGCGCGCCGTGCTGAAAAACAGCAAAAGCCAATTTTTATTGAGTCCATTCCGCTCAACGACCCACGCTGTTTTGAAGTGCTGAAGCGAGCCGAAACAACCGCCGTATTTCAGCTTGAATCGCGGGGCATGAAAGAGTTGATTAAGCGTCTTCTGCCGGACAGTTTTGAGGATATTATCGCACTCGTGGCGCTATTCCGTCCCGGCCCGTTACAGTCTGGCATGGTGGATAACTTTATCGACCGTAAGCATGGCCGCGAGGAAATCTCTTATCCTGACTCGACCTATCAGCATGAGACGTTAAAACCGATTCTAGAGCCGACCTACGGAGTCATCTTGTACCAAGAGCAAGTGATGCAGATTGCTCAGGTCTTGGCAGGGTATACCTTGGGTGGTGCAGATTTGCTGCGGCGAGCGATGGGTAAGAAAAAGCCCGAGGAAATGGAGAAGCAACGCGCGGTGTTTGAGCAAGGTGCTGCGGATAATGGAATCGACCCAACATTAGCGATTAAAATCTTCGACTTGGTGGAAAAATTTGCCGGCTACGGCTTTAATAAATCGCACTCAGCGGCCTATGCACTGGTGTCCTATCAAACACTGTGGATGAAGGTGCACTATCCTGCGGAGTTTATGGCTGCGGTCATGTCAGCCGATATGGACAACACGGATAAGATCGTCACGCTGGTCGATGAATGTGAGCGCATGGGTCTGAAAATTTTGCCTCCTGATGTAAATCGGGGGTATTACAAGTTTTCTGTCGATGATGCGCAGCAAATTATTTACGGTATTGGCGCGATCAAAGGTGTTGGTGAAGGCCCCATTGAATCGATCATTCAGGCCCGCGATGCGGGTGGTGCATTTACTGACTTATTTGATTTTTGTAGTCGTGTTGATTTGAAAAAGTTGAACCGGCGGGTTATCGAGCGCTTGATTCGGGCTGGCGCCATGGATAATCTCGGTCCTCACCGCGCGGCGTTGATGGCCACGCTGGATAAGGCAATGCGCCAAGCCGAACAACATGCGCAAGCCGAGGCGGTCGGGCAGTCCGATTTATTCGGTTTACTCGCGGCTGAACCAGAAAATATCGAACATGAATTCGAAATGGTGCCAGCTTGGCCAGAAGCGGTCTGGCTTGAAGGCGAACGCGAAACACTCGGCTTGTATTTAACGGGTCATCCAGTCAATCGTTATCGCAAAGAATTGATGCACTACACCCATAGCCGCTTGGCAGAGGTTGATAAAACTCGCAAAGGTGAGCAAGTCGCGGTTGCGGGCTTAGTACTTGATGCTCGCTCGATGATGAATAAGAAAGGCCAGCGCTGGGGCTTAATGACACTCGACGATAAGAGTGCTCGACTCGAGGTTCGGCTGTTTAATCGGGAGTTTGAACAGTATGAAGCCTTGCTCGAAAAGGACCAAATTCTCTGGGTGAAAGGAGAGGTACGATTTGATTCTTTCAGCGGTGGCAATACAATGACCGTTAGTGAAGTCATGACATTAGAACAAGCACGGGCGCAATATGTGCGTGCTTTAGCTTTAACACTAGAGCTTAACGACAGCACGGATGCGTCTACAGCAGCAGATTTGGCGGCCGATAAACGTCCAAACGAAATGCTTAATGAAAAGCAAGTTGCTGATTTGATTTCAGTTTTGCGCGGAGCTTCGCGTGGAACATGTCCTGTGCATCTTTATTGTCGAATGCCAGGCGCAGAAGCACGAGTCGATGTTGGCAGCGATTGGTTTATTGAACCGAATGACGATGTCATCTATGAATTAAATTTACGGCTGGGCGCAGAAAACGTTCGGTTGTGCTTTGAATAAGTGTTGGAAACCACGAATGAATCTAAATTTTTTAGAATTTGAACAGCCTATTGCTGAACTAGAAGCACAAATTGAAGAGTTACGAGCTGTCGGCGCGAAAGGCGGTCTCGATATTGACTTAGAAAAAGAGATCACGCAGTTACAAAAGAAGCGTAGCGAACTGATCGCGAAGATCTTCGGCGATTTAGGAGCTTGGCAAATGGCTCAGTTAGCTCGCCATCCGCTGCGCCCCTATACCTTGGATTACATCAAACTCATGTTCACGGAGTTTGATGAACTTGCCGGTGACCGTGCGTTTGCGGATGACAAAGCGATTGTCGGTGGTATTGCTCGACTCGACGGCAAGCCAATCATGGTCATTGGCCAACAGAAAGGTCGTGAAACTAAAGAAAAGGTTCGACGTAATTTCGGCATGCCAAAGCCGGAAGGTTATCGGAAAGCCTTACGTTTGATGGAAATGGCCGAGCGCTTCAAAATGCCAATCGTGACGTTCATTGATACGCCGGGCGCATACCCAGGAATTGGTGCCGAAGAGCGTGGACAAAGCGAAGCGATTGCGCGGAACTTAAAAGTTATGGCGCGTTTGCGGGTACCGATTGTATGTACCGTCATTGGTGAAGGTGGCTCTGGTGGAGCCTTGGCGATTGGTGTTGGCGATCGCGTGAATATGCTGCAATACAGTACGTATTCAGTGATTTCACCAGAAGGCTGTGCGTCGATTCTCTGGAAAAGTGCCACGAAAGCAGAATTAGCCGCTGAAGCCATGGGTGTTACCGCGCAACGTTCGTTGGAGTTAGGCCTGATTGATAAAATCGTTGAAGAGCCGCTCGGTGGTGCGCATCGTGATTACGCCACGACCGCTACGCGATTAAAGCAACGTATCGCCGACGACCTCGCGAGTCTTTCCGGGCTGTCTCATGAAGAGTTGCTGGAACAGCGTTATCAGAAGCTGATGTCTTTCGGATACGTTTAATTAGGATCCATGATGGCGCTCGCAGCGTCAGAACAAACTGACCTTTATCCACTCTATCGTGACCTGTTGACCTCGTTGGAACTTCCTGCGGGGCAACAGATTGTGGTCGCTTTAGGTGGAGGTGCGGACTCGCAGTCCGTGCTCGACTTAACCCTGCGATTCCAGCAGGAGTTCGCTGACTTTCGCTATTTAGCGATTCACCTTGACCACTATTTCCACCCCGATTCGCCGGCTTGGGCTGAGTTCTTGCGTGATTATTGTCAACGCGTAGGAATTGAGCACATTGTTGAGCCATTGGCAGTGCCGACAGGTAAGCGCTTAAGCAAGGAAGAACAGGGGCGTTTAGCGCGCTATCGGCGCATGGCTGAATTAACCGCGACGGATGCAGTGATCTTATTAGGTCAGCACCGCACTGATCAGGTTGAAACTTTATTGTTGCAGCTTAAGCGTGGAGCAGGCCCAAAAGGACTGGCGGGAATGCAGCAAATTTCTGAGTTTGTCGAGCAACGCCGTTTAGTTCGTCCATTGCTGAATGTGACTAAAGAACAAATTTATCAGTATGCGCGGGCTCATGGTGTCGAGTGGATTGAAGATGATACGAATCATGATACCCGAATTGAGCGCAATTTTTTTCGCCATGTGATTATTCCGCAGATCGAAGAGCGCTTCCCATCTTTTCAGCAAACAGCTGCGCGATCAGCTGCTTTTTGTGGTGAACAAACCGAGCTTTTTGAGCAAATGCTTACTGATAAGCTGAAAGACTATCTCAGCGCTGAAGGTTGGCTTGAGCTTCGTGATTGGTGGCAATGGGACGCCAAATTGCAACGTGCTTTATTGCGGACTTGGCTGGCATCCTATGCGGTTACACTGCCAAGTGCTGCGATTTTGCATGAACTGCAAACACAGATTCAACGCAGCCAGCTGGGTAAGCAAGTGCGGGTGCGCTGGGGGCAGGTCGAAGTTTATCGTCAGCAGAAATGGTTAAAACTAAAACAGAACTATCCGCCGAGCTAGCTGCTTCGTTTTGTCACACGCTTCACATCACACAGTTCTAAGAGCTTTTCGCTGAAAAAACTGGTTTCAGCGACCGGCAACACCTTGCTTGGAATATATTTCGCTGGGATTCGTTTATACTAGCGGAAGCGATCTAACGTTGTGATTAATTTATTAGTTTTTTGTGAACTAATGAGGCGGTTTTGACCGTAATAACGGCACTTTTAGCTTTAAAAGACCTCAGTACGAACAAATTGTGACAATTTAGTTAGGCCAATTTGGTTAAACTGAGGTGGCTGGGCGATTAGTCGGCAGCTAAAGAAGTAGCGTTTGATCAGGACTGACGACAGTAAGACATGAACAACAAAAGAATAATGACATGCCAATAGGCAGCGGCAGCTGTGTGCATTACTCAGCTACAGGGACACTTTCTAACCACGGTTAAACAATCCATGGCGATTAAAAAAAGACTCATAATCCTACCGATTACCATTATAGTTGTGGCAGTTTTAATTCATTCTGTTTTATCCAATATGAGGCAAGCGCCGCCACGGCAAGCCCCCGAGCGTTTACCCGTATTGGTTGAATACACACAAGTTCAATTCGGTCCGGTGCAATTTAGTGTGCCCACCCAAGGCAACGTCATGCCACGTTTTGCTACCCAGCTTACTGCAGAAGTTGGCGGGCGGATTCGGTGGGTGTCAGAGAAATTTGTCGCTGGTGGCTTCTTCAGTAAAGATGAAGTGCTGTTCCGTATCGACGATTTTGATTACAAAACTGCGGTCGAAGAAGCGAAGGCAAACCTCGCCCGCGCGCAAGCCATGGTGGCAGAAGAGCGCGCGCGCGGCCAAGTTGCCGAAGCTGAGTGGCGCTCAATTCAAGCAGGCGAAATCCCTGAGCTGGGGCTTCGCCGCCCGCAATTAGCCAGTGAATTGGCGAATCTGCAGTCCGCGCAAGCTCGTTTAGCTCAGGCCGAACGTAACTTTGAACGGACACAAGTGAAAGCGCCATTTAACGGGGTACTGCAAAGCCGCAATGTTAATTTAGGTCAGTTTATCGCTGCGAACGCAAATATCGGCGCGTTTTTTGGTACGGACGTAGCCGAGATTCGCGTGGCGTTGTCAGAGTTTGACCTCTCGTTGCTCCCCGACCTGTCTGTACTCACATCCGCAGACGCCTACCCGGAAGCTTTACTGCGAGCGGAAGTCGCTGGTGAAAGCCATGAATGGCGTGGTCAGTTGGTTCGCACCGAGGGCGTGATTGACGCCGATACTCGCGTGACGTATGCCGTTATTGCGGTCCAAGACCCGTACAACTTAGCTGGCGAAGACGCCCGTCAAGCGTTGCCATTTGGACGCTTTGTGCGAATTTACATTGAAGGCATCGAAGTCAGCGACCTTGTCGAGCTACCCCGTTACGCGGTAAGCAGTAACCATCAAGTGTGGGTCATTACGCCGGAGCGGACGCTTGAGCTGCGAGATGTTGAAGTGTTCCGCCGTGATCGGAATGCAGTGTTTATTCGCTCTGGGCTGGCTAATGGTGAATTAGTCATGCTTACCCAGCTCGAAAATCCGCTGAATGGCTTGCGAGTGCGGATTCCAGGCGAGGCAAATCAGCACGCAAGTGCGGATTCGTCCACTGATGTCTCAGCGGCAAACGGAGAATAAAGCATGCAACGGGAAACGGGGATTATCGCATGGTTTACGCGCAACCGCGTCGCCGCGAATTTGCTCATGTTTTTAATTATTGTGGCCGGGATCGCCGCAGTCTTCTCTATTCGCAAACAAATGTTTCCGACTATCGAACCCAACACAATTATGGTGCGAGTGATGTACCCCGGCGCTGCGCCACAGGAAGTGGAGCAGGGGGTGATTATCCGGATTGAAGACGCCATTGATGAAGTGGAAGGGATCAAACGGATTACCAGTAATGCGCGCGAAGGCTTAGGCACAGTTACAATCGAGGTTGAGTCGAATTACGAAGTCCAAGAAGTGATGGACGAAATTCGAATGAACGTCGATGGTATTTCCAGCTTTCCGGCACAAATAGAACCGCCGTTAGTTTATCGGATGCGGCCGCAACGACAAATTATCTGGATGTCCGTTTATGGCGACTTAGATGAGCGCTCGCGGAAAAATCTTGCACGCGAAATTCGTGACGAAGTGCGTTCGATTTCGGGAATCACCCGCGCCACAGTTGTCGGCGCACGCAATGATGAAATTTCGATTGAAATTTCCGAACATGATTTGCGCCAATTCGGGTTGACGTTCCAAGATATCGTTCAGGCTGTGCGCGGCACCTCGATTGATATTCCAGGTGGGACGATTAGAACTCCGAACGGCGATATTTTGTTACGGGCAAAAGGGCAAAGTTACAGTGGCCGCGAGTTTGAAGACATCGTGCTGCTGCGCAGACCTGACGGTACGCGCATTACCATCGGTGACATTGCCGTCGTTCGTGACGATTTTGTGGAAACGCGTGCATTCGCTGAGTTTGACGGTGGGCGCGCAACCTTTGTTCGCGTCGATTCCGTGGGCGACCAAAACGATCTGCAGATTGCTCGTTCAGTGAAACGCTACGTTGAGCAAAAGAAAAACGACTTGCCGGCGGGTGTGTACCTCGATCATTGGGGTGACAGCTCCTATTACTTGCAAGGCCGGTTAGACTTGATGCTGAAGAACATGTACTTCGGTATTGCCCTCGTGTTTTTAGCACTCACACTGTTTTTGCAGTTGCGTCTCGCTTTTTGGGTGATGGTTGGTTTACCTGTGTGTTTCCTTGGTGCACTTGCGCTAATGAATTTACCGATGTTCGATGTGTCGGTGAACATGATCTCCTTGTTCGGCTTTATTCTTGTGCTGGGGATTGTCGTCGATGATGCGATAATAATCGGCGAGAGTGCTTACTCCGAAATAGAGGCGCATGGAAAATCTGAAGAAAATGTAATTCGCGGCGCTAAAAAAGTTGCGTTGCCGGCAACATTTGGAGTTCTTACCACCATTGTCGCCTTTTTGCCGATGCTCATGGTTGGCGGTACGATGGCTGGTCTGTGGGAGTCGATAGCCTATGTGGTTATCTTCTGCTTAATCTTCTCCTTGATTGAGTCAAAGTGGATTCTTCCGGCGCACATCAATGGCATGAAATTCAGTCGCACTGCGGAGCAAAAGCAGAACGCGTTTCAACGCTTTCGCAATCGCTTCTCGGATGGTTTAAAAGTATTCGTAGAAAAGCGCTATCGGCCGTTTGCGGAAAAGTGCGTGCGTTTCCGCTACACCACGATTGCCTCGTTTTTAGCGTTAATGATCATTATGATCGGCCTAGTTCAAGGTGGTTTTGTCCGTTGGGTGTTCTTCCCAAATATTCCCAGCGACTTTATTTTTGCCCAAGTACAAATGCAACCCGGTACGAACGAAGACCGCACCGCAGATACTTTACGACAAATCCGGCAAGCACTTTACGAACTCAACGACGAATATCAAGCTGAGCATAATCAGTCGATGATCAGTCATGTCAATGTGTTCCTGAATAGCGCTGAGTCCGGTCAGGTGATGGTTGAATTGGAGAAAGGTGAGCGTCTCGAAGTCGACGGTTTAGCCGTGGTAAATCGCTGGCGCGAGCGCGTTCCTGAGTTAGCTGGAGTGAAAGAGCTAAATTTCCAAGGAAGTATTGGCGGTGGCCCATCTTTTGACATCGAGTTCCAATTGAGCGGTCGTAACCTTGATGAACTTGCAGCGGCGGCAAATGAGTTGCGTTTGGTGTTAGCCGAATACGGAGGTGTATTTGATATTTCCGACACATTTGGCACACCTCGAGAAGAAGTCCAGTTGCGTTTGAATCCGACCGCTGATGCCGTCGGTGTAACCATGCAAGACTTAGCAACGCAAGTGCGCTATGCCTTCTACGGTGCTGAGGCACAGCGTTTGCCACGTAACGATGAAGAAGTGCGGGTCATGGTGCGTTATCCGCTCTCGGAACGTCAGTCGATCGGTAATCTCGAGAACATGAAAATCCGCATGCCGGATGGCCGTGAAATTCCTTTCCGTGAAATTGCTGAAGCACAGATTGCCGATGGTTATAGTACGATCAATCGCGTGAATGGTGTTCGATCCGTGAATGTGCGGGCGCGAGTGGACAAAGAGCGGGTGGAACCAAGTTCAATCGTACGGGACGTGCGCGCGAATTACATCCCAGAAATTCTTGAACGCTACCCGAACGTTCGATTTGGTCTTGAAGGCGCAAGTTTAGATGAAGCGGAAGCCATTGGCTCACTTGCTTTCGGTGCCTTATTAGCGTTGTTTGGCATCTATGCGTTGATGGCCATTCCTCTGAAGTCGTATAGTCAACCCCTGATTATTATGTCGGTTATTCCTTTTGGTGTCATTGGCGCTATTTTTGGTCATTGGGTACTACAGATGCCGGTCAGTATCTTGAGCTTGTTTGGGATTATCGCTCTCGCTGGGGTGGTGGTAAACGACAGCCTGATTTTGGTTGATTATGTGAATCAAACGCGCGACAAAGTGCGTGATTTGCATAATGTGGTGGTTAATGCCGGCTGTGCGCGTTTCCGAGCCATTGTTCTTACATCATTAACTACCTTTATGGGCTTAACACCTATTGTGCTCGAACGCAGTATGCAGGCGCAGTTCGTCATTCCGATGGCGATTTCATTAGCGTTTGGTATTTTGTTTGCCACGGTGATTACCTTGATTTTGATTCCGTGTCTCTACTTAGTCTTAAATGATATCAAGCAGCTATTCGGCCGTGGCCGACCTGTGGTCATGGAAGAAAGTTTAAAATCGATGTAATCAGAGCCAGCAATGAAAAGTAGCTAGCAATTTGGATTTAAAAGGGCAATGTTAAATTTGCCCTTTTTTCTGTCACAAAAAAAGCTACACTGATGGCTTAGACTCGCCCGTAAGAATTGCTCGAGGGCAGAACGCTGCAGGGAGAACGATGAATGTTTAAGATGATTACCATTCCGCTGATCGACATCATTGCCTTAAGTTGGTTTATGGTTTGCTGGGTTGGTTATTCGTTTTTTGCTCGTAAGCGGGCGAAAACCTATTATTCGCTCTCCAATATTCTTTGCACACTGCGTGTTGAATGGATGAACGCCGTTGTCCATAAAGAGCACCATATTGCCGATGCGGCTCTAGTTGGAAACGTCGAGCGGACAGTAACCTTCTTTGCCTCGTCAACGATTTTTGTACTTGCTGGTGTGCTTACGGTGATTGCGTCGAATGACGCATTTGTCCGTGTGCTTGAGCAAATACCGTTTACGACGGAGCAGAGTCATGGTTTGGTTCTACTCAAATTAGCCGGTATCGCAGGGATTATGGTCTTTGCTTTCTTTAAATTTACCTGGGCAGTTCGTCAGTTTGGCTTCGTTTCGATTCTTTTAGGAATGGCACCGTCCATTTCTCGGCCCACAGTGGAGAAAGTTCAGCGCGAGGCGTTTTCTTTGAATGCCGCCAAAGTGCTTGATCAGGCCGGACACGAATATAACTATGGTTTGCGCGCTTACTACTTTGCGTTAGCCTATTTATGCTGGTTTGTTAGCCCTTGGTTGTTTATTGCTGCGAGCATCATTGTGACGGCAGTACTGTATCGACGTGAGTATAATTCGCGAGTTTTAAGGGCATTGTTAGCATCACAAGGGCTAGAGCCGGGTCCGAAGACGGACAGAGCTCTATAGGCTCAGACACTTTCTATTCAAGGAGTTTTCAGCACGATGTTTCAATCTTGGCCAGAAAGCAGTTTTCTTGCATTTTCACGACAGCATGAATGGGGAGGGTTGCCAAAGCAATCGACCACCTTAGGAAATGGCGTGCAGGTTATTCAACACGATAGCGGCGTCATTGAATTCCAACCGCCAGTAAACAACGCTGGGCTCGATATTGTATTGTCCTGTGCTGTACACGGCGACGAAACCGCCCCTATCGAGATTTGCGATGAGCTAATTAGTGCGTTAATTCGGGAAGAATTAGTGCCAGAAAGTCGCGTGCTGTTTTTAATTGCTAACCCAGCAGCAATTAACTTAGGCCGTCGGTTTGTTGAAGAAAATATGAATCGTCTGTTTAGCGGTGGGCATAGTGACGGCGAAGGCTTGGTTAATCGTGAGCGAGTCCGCGCGAAAGCTCTTGAGGGTTTTGTGCTCGACTTCTTTGCCGCTACACCAAGCGCGCACACGCGCATGCATTACGATTTACATACGGCAATACGCGACTCTAAACATGAAAAATTCGCTGTATACCCTTATCAGAATGGTAAGCCATACGATGCGGAACAACTGCGTTTACTCGCCGCATTGGACGTCCCTGTTGTGTTGCTGCATGAAGGACCAACCACGACATTCTCATATTTTTCGGTGAATGCGTGCCAAGCGCATGGTTTTACAGTGGAACTCGGTAAAGTGCGCCCGTTTGGCGAAAATGATATGAGTTGTTTCGCGACCACCAAAGCGCAGCTGATTGAGCTGATTAGTCAGGGGCTCAACACCGCAGCGGCGCCTAGGCTAGAGTCTGTGCAAGTGTATCAAGTACAGCGCAGTATTAATCGAACGCAGGAAGATTTTCAATTGAATTTCCCTGACGATGTCGCCAATTTCACGTCATTTATGCGGGGGGATTTGTTGGCTAATGATGGTAGCACCCCTGTGTACGCCGAGCAGAACGGTGAATCGATTATATTTCCGAATGCGAACGTTGCAATTGGGCAACGAGCGTTGCTAACGGTCATGCCGGTCGCTCTGGATAAACTCAATATTGCCTAATCCTTCACCAATTCAGTCTGGTCAGAGCAAGGGCTAGGTCAATGTACGCTAGAATGAACACCATTTACGACAGAACTGAACGACAAAGTTTGCATCGCAGTTGACGTAAAGGTAAAGTCTGTCACAAAGTATTAACACACTGAAGAGAACGCTATGGCTACGCAAATGGCAAAGGATCCTCAAAAAACTGCAGTGACCACCGAACTGCAGGTAATTTCCGGCAATGCCCTTGATATTCCAATGTATCAGCTGCTGAAAGAAGACGGCACGGTACACAAGGGAGTGACACTACCGGAGATTAGCAAAGAGCTGGCACTGAAAATGTTCAGCACCATGCAATTTATTCGAATTCTCGACGAGCGCATGATTGCCGCGCAGCGCCAAGGTCGGATTAGTTTTTACTTGTCGTCATTGGGCGAAGAGGCTGCAGCAATTGGTTCGGCCGCTGCGCTGAAGTTTGAAGACATGATCATGGGCCAATACCGTGAACAAGGCGCGTTAGCGTTTCGTGGTTTTACCCTTGAGCAATTCATGAACCAGTTATTTTCGAACGAACTAGACCTCGGTAAAGGCCGGCAAATGCCAGTGCATTACGGCTGTGCCGCATTGAACTTTATGACCATTTCATCGCCGCTGGGAACGCAAATCCCACAAGCGACTGGTTACGCGTATGGTCAAAAACAGTCTGGCGACAAAACCTGTACCTTATGTTACTTCGGTGAAGGTGCCGCTTCGGAAGGTGACTTCCATGCCGGTCTGAATATGGCTGCGGTATTTAAAGTGCCAGTGATTTTCTTCTGTCGTAACAATGGCTACGCAATCTCGACCCCAGCGAATGAACAGTTTGCGGGCGACGGCATTGCGCCGCGCGCAGTCGGCTACGGCATGAACGCCATTCGTGTGGACGGTAATGACATTTTTGCTGTCTACCAAGCGATGCAAGAAGCGCGTCGTTTAGCGGTGGAAGAAAATGAGCCAGTCTTGATTGAAGCCATGTCGTACCGTATGGCCGGCCATTCCACATCAGACGACCCGAGTGGCTATCGCAGCAAGGAAGAGGAAGAAGCACGCCGTAAGCGCGAGCCGATGATCCGTTTCCGTAACTGGTTAGTGAAAAAGGGCTGGATTAGCGAAGAAGAAGCTGATGCACAAATGCAGCAGCATAAAGAAGAAGTTTTAGCCGCGTTGAAAAAAGCCGAAACCGTACCAGCACCGCACGTTGACGAAATTATTTCTGACGTCTATGACGAGCCGACGCAAGCGTTGAAAGATCAACTCGACGCGTTAAAAGCACACATCCGTCAATATCCGGATGCGTACCCGGCAACCTCAGGAGGCGTGAAATAATGGCAAAAATGAATTTACTCCAAGCCATCAATAGCGCCCTTGATGTGGCGATGGCGAAGAACGACAAAGTGAGTGTATTTGGTGAAGACGTTGGCCACTTTGGTGGTGTTTTCCGTGCGACCAGTGGCTTACAGCAGAAATATGGCCGTAGCCGTTGCTTTAATACGCCGTTAGTTGAGCAAGGCATTATTGGCTTTGCCAATGGCTTAGCGGCACAAGGCAGCTTCCCGGTCGCAGAAATCCAATTTGGTGATTACATCTTCCCTGCGTTTGACCAAATCGTGAACGAATCGGCTAAGTTCCGCTATCGTTCAGGTAACGAGTTTAACGTCGGTGGCTTGACGATTCGGACGCCATACGGCGGCGGTATCCACGGTGGTCACTATCACTCGCAGTCGCCTGAAGCGTACTTTGCGCATACACCGGGTTTGAAAATTGTTGTACCGCGCAACCCTTACCAAGCCAAGGGCTTGTTATTGAGTGCGATTTTCGATCCGAACCCAGTACTATTCCTTGAACCGAAGCGTCTCTATCGCGCTGCGGTTGGCGAAGTTCCAGAAGAAGAATACACACTCCCAATTGGAAAAGCTGAGGTTGTGCAAGAAGGCACAGATATCACAGTGGTCGGTTGGGGTGCGCAAGTCGAAGTGATTGAGCGCGCTGCCGAATTAGCCAAAAAAGACGGCGTTAGCGTCGAAATTATCGACTTACGCAGCATTTTACCGTGGGATGTCGACACCGTTGCTCAGTCAGTCATGAAAACCGGCCGCATGGTCGTGAGCCAAGAAGCGCCGCATACCATGGCATTCGGTAGTGAAGTGGCAGCGACGATTCAGGAAAAATGCTTCCTGTATCTTGAGTCGCCAGTGATGCGTGCGTCTGGGTTAGACACACCATACCCGCTAGCGCATGAAAAAGAGTACTTCTCAGATCATCTGAAGACGTACGAAATGATTAAACGTTCACTGAATTACTAACAGGAGCTTTCATGAGCACGGATTTCATTTTACCAGATATCGGTGAAGGTATCGTTGAGTGTGAAATCGTCGAATGGCAAGTCCAGGAAGGCGATTCAGTGCAAGAAGATCAGGTTGTCGTGGAAGTCATGACTGACAAAGCTGTGGTTGAGATTCCGGCAAAATTCGACGGTATTGTCACCAAGCTGTACTACGCTAAAGGTGACATAGCCAAAGTCGGTGAGCCATTATTTGCGATTGATGCTGAAGGCATCGACGCAGCGCCTGCGCAAGCAGAGAGCAAACCAACGCCAGTCGCACCTGCTGACTCGCAACCAGAGGAAATTCAATCTGCGCCGGTCGCTGCGTCAGGCAGCGCCAATGACTTTATCTTGCCAGACATTGGTGAGGGTATTGTTGAGTGCGAAATTGTTGAATGGCGGGTGACTGAAGGCGAACAGGTTGAAGAAGACCAAGTCGTGGTGGAAGTCATGACCGATAAAGCGGTCGTCGAAATTCCAGCTAAGTCGGATGGTATCGTCAGCAAACTTTATTACGCCAAAGGTGACATTGCCAAAGTTGGCGCGCCTTTATTTGCCTTGAATGGTGCCGCTGATTCAGCTCCTGCAACAGCGGCTTCTGCGCCGACTACAAGCAACGCGCCTGTAACGGCAGCAGCAGAGCCAGCTCGCGCAGCCGGTGGCGAATTTGAAGCACCACAGCCAGCAGCAGACGGCAAAGTCTTAGCCAGCCCAGCAGTGCGTCGTCGCGCTCGTGAAGCCGGTATTGACTTAACCGCAGTGCAGGGTAGTGGCAAAAAAGGGCGGATTCTCAAAGAAGATCTGAGCAGTGCAACGCCAGCAGCCTCAACCTCTGCGTCGCCAGAAGCGCCTGCAACAGCAAGCCCAGCGGCAAGTTCAGCAGCAATGCCAGCAACGGGTGGCAAGCGAACTGAGCCGATGCGTGGCGTGCGAGCAGCAATGGCACGACAAATGGCCGACTCAGTGCGCACTATTCCGCACTTTACCTATGCAGAAGAGTTCGACTTAACCGAATTGCGTGCCTTGCATGCGAAGTTAAAGGCTCAATATGCTGAGCAAGGTGTGCGCTTAACCTTAATGCCATTCTTCATTAAGGCGATGTCGTTGGCGCTGAGCGAGTTCCCAATCATGAACGCGCAGTTGAATGATGAAGCGACCGAAATCACCTACTTCGATGACCATAACATTGGTATGGCCGTTGCGACCAAAGTGGGCTTGATGGTGCCGAATATCAAAGCGGTGCAGAACAAGTCATTGCTTGGAGTCGCCGAAGAAGTGAATCGTTTAACCGCCGCAGCCCGCGAGGGTAAAGTTGCCCAAGCAGATATGAAAGGTGGCACAATTACCATCTCGAATATCGGTGTTGTGGGTGGCACGGTGACTACACCGATTATCAACAAGCCTGAAGCAGCGATTGTTGCGCTCGGTAAAGTGCAGACTCTACCGCGCTTTGCAGCAGACGGCAGTGTGGTGGGGCGCGACATGATGACTGCTAGCTGGTCTGGCGACCATCGCATTATCGACGGCGCTACCATTGCTAACTTCAATAAGCGTTGGCAGCAGTTCTTGGAAGATCCAATGCAAATGCTGACGGTTATGCGGTAGGCGCTTTGTAACCGAGCGTAAGCATCTGAAAGCCAGTCAATTACTTTGTTATTGACTGGCTTTTTTATGCGTTGAATGGCATAGGCTTTCGCCACTTTGTTTGTTAATCTGAGTTCACTATAACAACAACATTTGGAGAGCCTTGCTTCATGAAATATGCCGTTCCTTTACTAACGGTCGCTTTGCTCACTGCTTGCAGTGAAGCCCCAGCGCCCGCAGACACTCAATCCGCACAAACAAATCTAACTTATCCAGAAACGCGCAAGGGCGACGTGGTCGACACTTATTTTGGTCGCCAAGTTGCTGACCCTTACCGTTGGTTGGAAGATGATCGCAGTGCCGAAACAGGCGAGTGGGTCAAAGCACAAAATGAGCTGACATTTTCTTATTTAGAGCAAATTCCTTACCGCAGTGCGATTCGTGAGCGCTTACAAGACTCGTGGAATTTCGAGCGCTTAGGTGCGCCATTTAAAGAAGGTGACTACACCTATTTCTACCGCAACGACGGTTTGCAGAACCAGTTTGTGTTGTATCGCCAGAAAGACGACGGTGACGCGGAAGTATTCCTCGATCCGAATACATTTAGTGCAGATGGCACAACCTCGATGGCATCGCTCAGTTTTTCCCGTGATGGTAGTTTAGCCGCTTACGCAATTTCTGAAGGTGGCAGTGACTGGCGCAAAATTATTGTCATTGACGTTGAGACCGGCGAGCAAATTGGTGATGTGCTCGAAGACATTAAATTTAGTGGCATCAACTGGGTTGGCAATGAAGGTTTCTACTATTCTAGCTATGACAAGCCCGATGGAAGTGCATTGTCGGCGATGACGGAGCAGCACAAACTGTATTTCCACCGCTTGGGGACGCCGCAAGCTGAAGACCAAGTTATTTTTGGTGAAAAGCCAGAAGAAATTCACCGCTATGTGGGCGCCAGTGTGACTCGTGATGACCGTTACTTACTGGTTTCGGCGTCAGTCTCAACGTCGGGCAACAAGCTATTTATTCAAGATCTTGAGAATCCAGAGGCTGGTTTCACGGCGATAGTGGACATGCCAAGTCATGACGTTAGTTTACTAACTGCGAAAGGGGATACGCTGTATTTTCTTACCAATCGTGATGCGCCGAACCGTCGTGTGGTCAAGGCAAATGCTGCCAATCCGCAGCCTGAGCATTGGCAAGATGTGATTCCAGAGACGAATCATGTGTTACGCGCAAGTACTGGCGCCGGCTATATCTTTGCCAACTATATCGTGGATGCGGTTGCGCAGGTTCAGCAGTACGACTTAGATAGCAACTTGGTGCGCAATATTGAATTACCTGGTGTCGGCAGTGCTGGTGGCTTCGGCGGCAAACCAGACGCTGAGGAGTTGTTCTTTAGCTTCGCAAATTACACCACACCGAGCAGTATTTACCGTTTTGATCCGACGTCTGGAGCAAGCGAACTGTTTAATCGTCCCGATACTAAGTTTGACCCCGCGAACTACACGTCAGAGCAGGTTTTTTATACCTCACAGGACGGTACTCGCATTCCAATGATTATTAGCTACCGGAACGACCTTGAGCGTGATGGCAGCAATCCAACAATTCTATATGGCTACGGCGGATTTAATATCAGTTTGACGCCGTCATTCAGCGTTGCCAATGCGGTGTGGATGGACATGGGCGGTATTTATGCTGTGGCGAATATTCGTGGTGGCGGCGAGTATGGTAAATCATGGCATGACGCTGGACGTCAGTTGAATCGTCAGAACGTCTTTGACGACTTTATTGCTGCAGGCGAGTACTTAATTGAAGAAAATTATACCAGTAGCAACAAGCTTGCTATTCGTGGTGGTTCGAATGGTGGTCTGTTAGTCGCGGCCGTGTCAACTCAGCGCCCAGAGCTGTTCCAAGTCGCCATTCCTGCAGTGGGTGTGTTAGACATGTTGCGCTATCATACCTTTACGGCTGGCGCAGGCTGGGCGTATGACTATGGCACATCCGAGCAAAGTGAAGAAATGTTCGAGTATCTACTTGGCTATTCACCGGTTCACAATGTGCGCGAGGGCGTCAACCACCCGGCAACGATGGTAACAACAGCGGATCATGATGATCGTGTGGTGCCAGCGCATTCATTTAAGTATGCGGCAGAATTGCAGGCCAAAGACGGTGGCGAAAACCCACAGTTGATTCGCATTGATGTCAATGCAGGTCACGGTGCAGGTATGCCGGTGTCGATGGTGATCGACCAAGCCGCCGACGTATTCTCGTTTATTTTATATAATATGGGTTACAACGAGTTACCGCGCTAATATCTTTGCGCTAAAAACCTTAAAACAATGTGAAAAGGCCATACTGCACAGCAGCATGGCCTTTTTTTTTACGGTATTGAGTTTTGGGCTAGCTGCGGACTAGTCGCTACAAGTAAAGCGCTAGAGCAAGTCCCGCACTGGCCGAAAGCTCTTGCGATGAATCGGACTAACGCCATGTTCCTTGAGTGCGGCTAAGTGCTCAGCCGTGCCGTAGGCTTTATGTTTGGCGAAATTATACTGTGGATACAGGTCATGCCATTCCAACATTTGTCGATCCCGTTCTACCTTGGCCAAAATCGAAGCGGCACCGATACAGGCTTCTTGTAGATCCCCGCCGACGATGGCCTCAGCCCGAATGGCTAATTTCGGAACGCGATTACCATCGATTAATGCGAGTTCGGGACGCTGGTGCAAGGCCTCGACAGCACGTTTCATTGCGAGCATAGTTGCATGGAGAATATTGAGCTCGTCAATCTCCTCGACAGAACTATGGGCAATTGCCCAACACAACGCTTTTTCGCGAATTTCGAGGTTAAGCGCATCACGTTTCTTTTCACTCAGTTTTTTCGAATCCGTGATGCCAACAATCGGGTTGTTGGGATCAAGAATTACTGCTGCAGCAATGACTGGACCGGCGATGGGTCCGCGGCCAGCCTCGTCGACACCACAAGTAAGCAGGGGGCGTTGTTGTTCAGGCACGCACAATTCCTTTTTCAAATTAAAATAAGCAGCTTAAAAACAGGTTTTCACGATCAGTTCGCGCAGCTGTTGTTGCGCTGGCTTCACTTCCGCTAGGGTAATGTATTCGTCCGGCTGATGCGCTTGGCGAATCGAGCCTGGTCCCATGACAATCGTTTCGCAGCCCAGCTCATGAATAAACGGCGCTTCAGTGCAATAGTTGGCTGGCTCTGCTCTCTGCCCACTAATGGCTTCGGCAAGACGCACGAGAGCTGCATCCGCTTTGGTCTCGTAGCCGGGAATCGGTTCATGCATGGCGATGATGTCCAATGCGTTCGGATAGCGCTCGCGGATGGGCGCAAGAGCGCCTTGCAGCATGTCGTTCAGCGTATCAATACGCATCCCTGGCAATGGCCGCATATCCATGTGCAGCTCGCAACAGGCGCAAATTCGATTAGCAGCGTCACCACCATGGATATGGCCAAAGTTCAAAGTTGGATAGGGCACCTCAAACGCGGGTTCATGAAATTTGTCTTTGAGGCTTTGTTCAAGCGTTTTTAGTGAGCCAAGCACCTCATGCATGATGCTAATGGCATTGATACCTGCGCTAGGATTTGAGCTGTGGCCAGACTTACCCGTAATGCGAATGCAGTCGGTCGAGTGACCTTTGTGCATGCGCACTGGCACCATGTTGGTGGGTTCGCCAATCACTGCATATTCTGGTTTTAAATTAGCAAACCGATGTAATTCGCGGGCACCGGCCATCGATGTTTCTTCGTCCGCGGTGGCAAGAATGCGCAGTGGTTTTTTTAATTTACTGAGGTCGAGGTCCCTTACAGCTTCAATGACGAAGGCGAAAAAACCTTTCATATCGGCACTGCCTAAACCATAAATTTTGCCTTCAGCTTCGGTGAGGGTAAAGGGGTCGCGAGTCCAGCGGCCTTCATCCCACGGAACGGTGTCAGTGTGGCCAGACAATAAGAGGCCGGCAGCGGAACCGTCGTTCGATTCAGGGCCAATACTGGCCAGCAGATTATACTTGCCCGCTTGGCGTTCGAGCTCTTGAATCTCGACATGAAAGCCTAAGCTCGACAACCATAGACCCAGTAATTCAATCACTTGTCGGTTGGAGATATCCCAAGTGGGTTCAAGACAGCTGACCGACGGGGCGGCAATTAAATCACGGTACATGTCCATGAATGACGGCAATGTGCGATGCATAAAAACTCCTTAGCAAGTCGAGGCGATCATCTTACCATGGTGCTGAAAAGAAAGGAGCTAAACTCGGTGAAGAGTTCAGCTCCTTTTTGTCTATCTTTTAACCAGAGGTTATAAGGCGTTACGCTTATCCAGCTGGGTAAATGTAGTTTGCTTGGACACCCAGTGGGATACCGATCATCCAGTAGAGCAACAAGAAGATAGTCCAAATAATACCCAAGGCGACACTGTATGGCAGCATCATGGAGACCAGTGTACCGATACCGGTGCTTTTCACATAACGTTGACAGTAAACAACAACGAGTGGGAAGTACGGCAGTAAAGGCGTAATGATATTACTGACCGAGTCACCGACCCGATAAGCGGCCTGAGTTAAGTCTGGTGAAATACCGAGTTGCATGAGCATAGGTACAAAAATTGGCGAAATCAGCAACCATTTCGCGCTCGCTGAGCCAACGAAGAGGTTAATAATCGCAACCAAAATAATGATCCCGACTAAGGTTACAGGGCCCGGAACAGCCATTGCTTGAAGGAAGTTCGCACCTTTCATGGCAAGTAGAATGCCGAGATTCGAGTCACCAAATGCTTTAATAAAGAGTGCACAGAAGAACGCCATCACGAGGTAGTACGCCATGGTTTCCATGGTTTTAGACATCGCCATGATCACGTCTTTGGACTCAGTGAAGGTGCCAGCGACATAACCGTGCACAATGCCCGGTACCCAGAACAGCAAAAAGATAATCGGTACAATCGACTGCATCAGTGGTGCATCAAAAGCGGCAATTTCGCCGTCCGGTGAACGCAGTGCAGAGGTTTCTGGCAAGGTCATGACCACCAGAGCTACAATACCTGCAAGCATGGTTAAACCACCGGCAGTAAAGGCTTTGCGGTCTTTTGCAGACACTTCTTCAATTTTTGGCATTTCTTCAGGGTCACCATCAACTTGGGTGCCTTGAAGCCGTGGCTCAATGATTTTGTCGGTTAAGTACCAACCGACCAATACCACGACAATGCTCGATGCAGCGGTAAAGTACCAGTTGTTCAGTGGGTTTAGCAGAATCGTTGAGTCATACAAGCGCGCGGCTTCTTGGGTAATGCCTTGCAGCATCGGGTCGATCGCACTAGGTACGAAGTTCGCGGAGAAACCACCTGACACACCCGCAAAAGCGGCGGCGATACCGGCCAGAGGATGGCGACCAGCGGCATAGAAAATGATACCACCAAGCGGAATCACGAGTACGTAGCCAGCGTCAACTGCAGTATGGCTGACAATCGCCACTAAGATTAAAATTGGCGTGAGTAAGAATTTCGCTGTGTTATTCAACAGCAACTTAATGCCAACGTTAATAAAACCACTGCGCTCTGCCACACCAATACCGAGCATAGCAACAAGCACGACACCTAAGGGTGCAAATGACGTGAATGTTGTAACCATAGTGGCGAGGAAGTTCGCGAGGGCGGCGGGTGCGAGCAGGTTATTGACGACAATTTCGGTACCTGTTCGCGGATCGATCTCACTGTAACTAAATTGGGCGAATAATAAGCTCAGTGCCCAGACAATCACTAATAAACCAGCAAACATGACGGCTGGATCAGGGAGTTTATTGCCAATAACTTCGATTTTATTGAGGAAACGGTTGAGCAGACCGTTTTCTGTATCCTTGACTTGCTTGTCAGCGCTCATAATGAGTCCCCGTGGTTGACCACTGTTTTTGTTGTGTTTTCGGTGTGAGCTCGAATAATTCTCTAGTTAAAACGGCAGCTTCAGCGCTATTTTGCCTAGAACTCGAACAAAAATCGCATTTAGCATACATCCTTAAAGCCCTGATCGGTAGCCTTGTCGGGCGCGAATTTGCGATCAGATTTCCTTTTTTGCCAAAATAGTCGTATTTGCCACGAGTTTTATCGCATTCAAGTGGACGAAAACTGCCGATTTCAACGGAAATGTGTAAGATAAGTGTTAGATTTTAATGATAAGAACGTCAACAAGGGTTTTCTATGCGAATTTTAGGTTCACAGTTTTCATTGCGAGGCGTCGCCATTGCTTTGGCCGCGACCGGTCTTTTTACCGCGGCATCAGTATCGGCCGCGGAAATAGAAATAGCCAAACAGGATGTACGTGTCCATCCCGTGAAAATCAGTACCAGTGACTCGGATCAAGCCGATGCGTTGCGTGACAGTGCTGTACGTCCTTGGTTGGCGGACTTCAATGCATCCGCTGCTTCTTTAGCGGATAGCATGACTGGCGAGAGCAGTGTTTTAAGGCTGCCACTCAGCGTTGACCGCTTTACTCGTGGCAGCATCGAAGTGTCAGGCGCAAGCCACACATCGGTCTACCTCAATGGGAGTCGAATCGCCAGCGGCAAGCATAATGTTGACGTGAATCTGCAAACTGGTGATCACAAGCTCGTGATTTTGGTCGAAGGTGTTGATGATTGGTCGGCACTGACGTTGAACTGGCAAGGAAAAGGCGAACACGACAGCGTTACGACACAATGGCCGGAGCATTGGCGCTTGAGTGAACAGGCGATGTTCGATGCGCCGACGGTGACTTCTCTCGAGTTGTCGGCCGACGGCCGTTATTTAGTCTGGCGAGAAAGCGCTTATTCACCAACGACGGGGAATAGTGCGCAAAACGAATTAGTGATTAAGGATCTGACCGAAAATCGCGTCGTTTATCGTTGGCAGAATGCAAACGCCGGGCAGTTTAGTTGGCATCCGAGCGCCCCGCAGGTCGCTTACATCAGCGGCAATAAAGTAGAAATTTTAGATTTGACCGATTTGTCGGTAACAACAGTCACGGCAGAGCAACGAGGAATGTCGGGATTGCGTTGGCTTGATAACAATCGCCTCGTCTTCAACTGGACGAAAACAGCAGAGAATGATTCAAGTCTCAGTAAACGCTTTCAAGCACTTGAAGATCGTTGGTCAAGCTTTCGCAACGTGACGCAGGTTTATTCGGTGCAGGTTGACAGTGGACTGGTTCAACAGCTCACCTTTGGTGGTTCGGGGCATAGTTTGGCCGATACGCATCGCGATGGTGACCGTTTATTAGTCAGTAGCCGTCTTGTGGACTACGCGGCGCCACCGCATTTTGCAGTACAGTTGATAGAAGTTGATGTGGCATCGGGTGAAACCCGTGATTTGGGCACCCACCGGACATTTAATCAAGCGGTTTATGGCGAAGACGGAATCTATATTGTTGCGGGTCCTGAATTTGCCGATAACGCCGGTCGTGATCCACGTTTAGCAGAAGACTTGCTAACCAATAACTATGACGGACAGCTCTATCGTTTAAATGAAAATCAAGAGGTTACTGCATTGAGTCGAGAGTTCGACCCGGCGATTAGCAGCGTTGCCGTTCTGGGCAATCAACAATTATTATTACGTGTAACAGAGCGTGATGGCACTCAGCTATACCGTTTCGATCCTCGTAATACGCGCTTTATGCGGGTGAGTACCGATATCGAAGTTGTTTCAAACGTGACGCACAACCAGTCAGCGTTGCCAAAGTTGGTGATTGCCGGCAGTGGCGCAACGGCTCCGCAAAAAGTAGTGAGCTTAGACTTGCAGGAAGGGCGTTTACAAACCCTTTGGGACAGTGCTGAAATTGCCTATGCTGCGAACCATATCGCACCGGTTGAGGAGTGGAACTTCACCAATCGTCACGGTGATGAAATTCATGGGCGAGTGTATTACCCACATAATTTTGACCCTGAACAGACCTATCCGGCGCTAGTCTATTACTACGGTGGTACGACGCCAGTGCAACGTGGATTTACTGGCCGCTACCCGTTTAATCTTTGGGCTCATCAAGGCTACGTCGTGTATGTATTACAGCCAACCGGTGCAATTGGCTATGGCCAAGAGTTTTCGGCGCGGCACGTCAACGCATGGGGCGAATACACCGCGGAAGACATCATCCAAGGCACGCAAGAGTTTCTAGCTGCACATCCATTTGTTGACGCTGACCGCGTTGGTCATTTAGGTGCCTCCTACGGTGGCTTTATGACGATGTTGTTGGCAACCATGACCGATATTTTCTCGGCCTCAATGTCTCACGCTGGTATTTCAAATATTACTTCGTACTGGGGGCACGGCTGGTGGGGCTTCTTGTACTCTGGCGAAGCGAGTAAAGGTAGCTTCCCATGGAACAACGCCGACTTGTATTCACAACAAAGCCCAGTCTTTCATGCAGATAAAGTCACAGCGCCGATTTTATTGATTCACGGTGATGCGGACACGAACGTGCCACCGGGCGAGAGCCATATTATGTATACCGCTCTTAAACTGCTCGATAAGGAAGTGGAGCTGGTGGAGTACAAAGGCCAAGATCATCACATTATTGGCCGTGATGCACGCTTCCATTGGTGGGCAACTTACATGGCTTGGTTTGATAAGCACCTGAAAGATCAGCCAGAGTGGTGGGATTACTTATATCCAGAGAAGAATTAAGTGTTTCAACTGCCTCTTGAGCGGCAATACCTTGTACCAGCAGCAGTGATGTCATTGCTGCTGGTCTTTTTTTATTTGTTACCGGCAAGCCTGCATGAGGCGCTGAGTTATCAGCGAGAGCTTATTGACGAAGGGCAGTGGTGGCGGGTCATGACCGGGCAGCTGCTGCACTTTGAATGGCGGCACTTGTTGTTGAATGTCTCTGGTATTTGGGTAATGTTTCTGCTTTTTGCTGAACATGCTCCAGCGTGGCGCTATGCATACGTGGTGATAGCCCTTACATTATTGACCGGGTTCGGTGTGTATTGGCTGGCACCTGACCTGCATTACTATGTTGGTTTTTCCGGAGTCCTCTACGCCATTTTCGCTTGGGGCGCATGTCACGACATTCGCCACAGGATAAAACTTGGCTATCTACTTTTAATTGGTTTACTGATTAAAGTGAGCTGGGAACAGTTTATTGGCCCATTTGGCAGCCAAGCGGCTACCGAATCTCTTGCGGTCGCAGCTCACTTTTATGGCGTTCTAAGTGGTATCGCTGTCGCACTTATTCAAATAAGTGTTGCGAGCCAGCAACACAAACACCATTGATGAGTTGAGGCTGTACAGGCTCTAGCATGGCGCAGTCGGACATCATCCCTTCTTGCTGATTAAACTGTTCGGTGAGGCGATTATAACGTTCGACCAGCGGTAAAAGCAGGGTATCATCAGTGGTTTGGCTTGAGTAAATCAACCAAGAACTTGGGCCACCACAAGGCTTGCTGCCATACCCGACAACTCGACACGCTTGGACGTTATCTGCAGTTGGTGTTGCCACTAAAGCTTGAATCTCTTGATTGAGGGCTGAGATGTCGTGGCGGTCAACCTGTTGTCCTTCACTTAGAACCTGATCGATATGTTCTATAAAATTAACATCAATGGTTTGATAACCACTCTCACTCAAGCGCTCATATTCTTGCTCGGCAATTTGCTGGCTGTCGACGCAAGCCGAAAGCGCTAACACACCCGTCACGACAAGAGCCCCTAACAAAGGTTTTGCAAACATGCGGATACTCCTTCTTGGAATCCATTCATTACTTGAGCAATCTTACATATAAGACAGTGAAGTACCTACACAAATTCCGTCACGAATTGTCAATTGAACTTGTGCAAGTTCGGCACAGTCAGAGACTTGTCCTAACGTCTCTTGATAGGCGCTACTCAAACGATTGTAATCGGCAACTTTGGCTTGTAAAGTCTCGCCATCTGTCACTTCAGTTGAATAAATTAACCAACTTGCAGGACCGCCACACGCATTACGACCAAACTCTATGGCATGACATTGGTTCGGCATGCTTGCGTGAGGTGTGCCAACTAGACGAAATATCTCAGCCGCCTTGTCGCTGATTTGCTCACTTAAGGTCGCTTCATTCAGCTGTTCAATCTCGGTCACGTCGATTAGCTGCTCATCCGTACTTGGTGAACAGGCCGCGAGAACGGCTAACATGCTCAAGGGAATCAGTAAGCGAATTGAATTCATCGTCATTTAACGTTTCCTTTTATCGGTATGTATATCATCGTTTAGTTTATTAAAAAGGGGCTCGCAAGCCCCTTTTGATGTTCTTAACATTAAACTCGGCGATTATGACGCGATTTTAATCGCCTTGCGACGACGTAACCACACCAGTGGTAAACCGAGTAAAACAATCAGTGCACCGAAGCTACCTTCGTACCACTTCTTGCTGCTGTAACGATTGAGTTCAACCGAAACCTGTGCGGTGTCAGACAATGAACCATCTGATACCGTGACCTCAAAGACTAAAGTCGATGCAGAGCCTGACTTAGGTGCGATGAAACTCGCTGTCGACGAACTGGTGTTGTTCATTTCAGCCGTTGGACCGCTCACTTGACGCCAGCTGTAGGTGATCGGGTCACCATCTGGATCGGAACTTCCCGCAGCACTCAGGTTGACTGTGTCACCTGCACTTGCGGCCGTTGCAGAAGCAGAAGCAGCTGCAACCGGTGCCGAGTTTTCAATAGTCACTGTCACTTCGCCTGGCATGGTGAAACGACCAGCATTGTCGACTAAGCGATAGGTGAAAGTGAAGTCGCCACCACGGCCAGCTGCACCGGTGAAGGTTAGCTCACCATTGCTGATACTCGCAACGCCACTCGAGGCTTGTCCAACCACTTCCGCGCTGAAGCTTTCACCGGCTTCAACAGACACAGGTACAAACGCTGAGTACTCAACGCCGTCGTTTGCAACTGTGACATGACCTAAGGCGCGCTCATCAGAGGCTGAGAAACCTTCGCCAACAGGAATGCTTACTGCAACGTTCGGAGTGCCTTCAGCAGTTAACGCTGGCGCAACCCCCATCAAACCCGCAGTACCTTGATAGGTCAGGTTGACAAACGAATCGGCTGGCGTGAGGCTTACTTGGCGAACATCACCGCTGCTGATTGAACCGGTATAGTTGAAACCAACAGTGCCGGCAGCGTCTTCGAAACCGATACGGGCTTCAGAAGGCAGCGTGCTTGGAATGTCGATGTAATTGAAGTACTGCTCACCAGTGGTTAAGTTACTCCAAAGTGCGAACGTGTATTCGTCATCACTCGGAATACAGCCTGTTGCTGCGGTCCATCCTTCGCAATAACGAATTTCATTCCACTCAACCATCAGCCACTGATCACCACCGATGGTGACTGCAGCAAAGTAGATCTCACCACCAAGGTCGCCACCGAGGGCAAAGTCGGCCCAAAGTGGTGCAAGCACATTGTTCGGTGGCGTGCTGTCTGGCATGGTTTGCGGTTGGAAAGAACCATTATGGCTTTGATCACCAGCGTTCAGGAAGCCGTTAGGACTAATCTGAATCTGATCGTAATTAACGCCATTATAGTTAAATCCACCAACGCCACTAACTGTCAGTGTCAAACGCTCATCATCACAACCTTCTGAACAGCCAAATGATTGTGGAGCACCAGTCAGAATCTCTGTCAACGAACGACCGTTAAGATTCGATGGTAGGTTCGCTGCGCTAAGATCCGTCGCGGCAGTCCCATCAAGCATTTCACCAACCCAAGTAAATGAACGCTGATCTGCAGCCACAGTTAAACTGGAGCGGCTAGCATTCACTTCGTCGGCGTTAATGCTGTCGGCTATTAATAAAACGTTATCTGGAAGCTCAACGGTAATTTCTACAGCACCGTCAATATCTTCACCATTAACACGAGATTCAATTGTGACACTTTCACCTGCTTGCACCGGACCAGAGGTCACTGAGGTGCTGACAAGTTGGCTGTTGTCCGATTTCACTGCGTGAACAGCAAAAGGCACAATCGCAGTGGCATAGTGACCAGCACGATCAGTGGCAACAATGTGACCAAACTGCCAACCTTCAGGTGCATAAGTCGTGTCGATTTCGATATTAATTTCCGCCGTTCCATTAGCATCGATCATGACGTCTTCGTTATCAAAATGAACCATCGTATGGCTATTGTAAGGCACATAGCTGAAGGTCCATTCCGTTGTTTCACCCATCAAGTTAGTGATGGTGCGGTCGAAAGAACAGGTAGGCGCACATGCAGTCGATGCAATAGATGCAGTATCAAATGCAATCGCAGTACCTAGAGCCGCTTCGATGTCTAACCGACCTGCACCCATCGCGAACGGTGTGGCTAGGTCTTGAGCGTTTTGCATGCGCACATTCGGGTTACTCGAGGTCATCAGTACCGATTTAATCTGATAGGCATCAAGCTCTGGACGTAACTGACGGAGCAGTGCAGCAGCACCAGCGACATGCGGGCTTGCCATACTGGTACCAGAAATAGCACCGTAACCAGTAGCCGTCGGGTAAGCAGACAAGATATTGGTACCCGGAGCTGCAACATCAGGCTTCAGGAATGAAGCATCACCGTTTGGTCCGCGCGAGCTTGACGCTGCCATAATGTCGACGTTGGTCGCGTTGATCAGCTGCTGAGCTGGGTTCATGGTTGCCGTGTCACCCTGTGACCACGCGCCAATCATGGCTTCACCTGCGCTTTGCGGGATAGCAATACTCGGAAGGGTTGTGTCTTCCATTGCCATACCAAAGGCACCGGCAGCGTTGTTGTAAACGACCATGCCAATCGCACCGGCGTTCTGAATGTGAGTTGCTTTTTCGGTGAACGCACACTCGCCACGTTGAACCATAACGATATGGCCATCAAATAGCGTTTCATCACCGAAGTCGGAACAGGCTAGGACATCACCCTCCGATTCTTCGGTCAGCGCTTCTGAAACCGGAATCCACGGGCCAGAAATTGGCTCGTCTAGACTGAAATCACCACTACCAATCGCAGCATTAACTTCGAAACCAGATGCACGGAACGGGGCACCAAACGTACGTCCAGTTTGCGTATTTGCAACTGCTAGACCGGATTCGGCACAGGCAGGACAACCGATAGTTTTATCGCCCGGACCTGAGTTACCGGCGGAGGTTACGACCACGACATTTAAGCTTTCTAAAGCTTCAAAAATCGGTGGGTAAGGGCTGGCAGAAGGATGCGTTCCGGCACCGCCACCCCATGAGTTATTAATGACGTCCGCGCCATCAAAGAAAGCGGCTTCGAGTGCGGCAGCCAGCTGATTACTAAATCCGCTGGCACGGCCGTCTGGACCGACAAACAATGCTTTATAAGCCATGACATAAGAGCCTGGAGCAACACCGGAAAAGCTCAACGCAACACCTTCATGTGTGGTGCTGACTAGGTTTCCTGAACTCGTACCGGCAACGTGTGTACCATGGCCGCTCAAGTCATGTGGCGTTACTGTTTCTTGCGGATGTAAACTTGCAGTATTCGCTGGAGGGAAGCTGCGAGCGACAATTAACTTGTCATTACAAAACTCTGGCTCTGTCGTCGCACAGTAATCGTTACCTGGCAGAGAATCTGGTGCGGAAAAACCATTACCGGCAAACATTGGATGGTTAGGAAGAATACCGCTATCGATCACGGCAACACGGACACCTTTGCCGGCTTCAGCGCGACTACCGACCATATCCCATGCGGCTTGCGAATTGATCAAGCTATTCGACGCATCCATTTGTGCGAAGAAACGTTCATTTTGGAACACGCGCTTCACGCCGGGCATGCGGGCGATTTCAGCGCGAGCTTTCGCCGAATTTGGAGCTTCGACAACAACAGAGTTGGTTAAACCTTGAAAGCCTTGAACGAAACTTACACCGGGCAGCACATTAGAAAGTTGACTGACAAACGCGGCTTGCTCATTCTGAAGAAACTGTTGATAGCTAACAGCAGCTGCGGAGCTCACAATTTCACTTGGACTCATCCCTGCACGAGGTGCAGTCGCTGCATAACCGTCAATACCACCGCGATAGGTGGCAACCGGTTGATGCTCTAACTCGATAATTAGATAATTTGCTTCAGCAAATTCATGCGTGCGAAGACTTTTTTCTTTGTCGACCATAGGTGACAGGACTTCGGTGGCATTAAAACCATCACGTGGTTGAATTTGCTCAAGCCCACTGGCGAAAACGCCAACTGAGACCACCGAAAGCACAGCTCCGGCGACTAAACTCAGCTTTAAATTCTGGCTGGTATTTCTAGTCATTATTGTTTTTCCTGTTGTTGATGCAGAAAAGCGAGGCGTAAAAACACGACTCCTATTCGTGATACTAAACGAATCTGTGGTAAAATCCGATTAACTTCATTGATGAATATGTTACAAAGTATTAACAGAAGTCATCAGTTTTTCATTGGCTATTTAGTAGGCACTTGTTCATGCAATCTATTCCACATGTTGACATGTCGGTATTTCAGTCCGACTTTGCGAAGTTTGTTCAAACAATCGGTGAAGGTTATGAGGTGAATGGTTTTGTCGCATTAACCAATCATGGCATCCCGAGTGAGACAATTCACCGCGCGCTCGATGCGACTCGCGAGCTTTTCGATTTACCCGAGGAAGTGAAGAAGCAATATCACCAGCCAGGTTTAGGTGGCGCACGCGGTTACACCCCGTTTGGTACCGAAATCGCCAAAGATGCGAAACATGTCGATTTAAAAGAGTTTTGGCATGTCGGTCGTGAAGTTGACAACGATACCGATTACCCGGGTTTAGTGCCGAACGTATGGCCAAAAGAACTGCCGTCATTTAAAACCACAACAACCGAGCTGTTTGCTGCGTTAGACGAGCTAGGGAACCAAGTGCTGGAAGGAATTGCGGTCTATTTAGGCCAACCACGTGATTACTTTCGTACGCGGGTGAACAAAGGCAATTCGATTTTACGTCCGTTGCATTATCCGCCAATCGTTGACAAAGGAACGCCTTCAGTTCGGGCCGCAGCGCATGAAGACATCAATGTCATCACCTTGCTGATAGGCTCACGCGAACCTGGCTTAGAAGTTATGGCCAAATCAGGTGAGTGGATTCCTGTGACCATTTTGGAAGGTGCAATTATTTGTAACGTCGGTGATATGTTACAGCGTTTAACCAATGGTGTTCTGCCGTCAACGACGCACCGAGTGGTTAATCCGCCAGCGCCTTTTAACGAAGTTTCGCGCTATTCGATTCCGTTCTTCCTACATTTCAATCCAGACGTGGTGATTGAAGCGTTGCCACAATGTGTTACGGACGAAAATCCAGTGAAATGGCCACCAATTACCGCTGATGATTATTTGATGGAACGACTTCGTGAAATCGGGCTGGTCAAATAAGGCAGTGGCATGAATCTTTTACTCCGATTGTTGTGGATTCTCTTTCAACGTCGGAAACAGCCTCGATGCGGAGCGTTTGATACGCTCCGTGTTCGTTCTAGGGTGTTTCCAAACGATCTTGATTTAAACATGCATGTGAACAACGGGCGCTATTTGAGCTTCGCCGATCTCGGCCGAGTCGACTGGTTCTTCCGCAGTGGTGCATGGGATGTGGCTCGTAAACAGGGCTTTATTCCGGTCATAGGCGACGTAAACGCGCGCTTCATTCGGCAACTGAAAGCCTTTGATCGGTTTTACGTTGAATCGCGCTTACTCGGCTGGGACGAGAAGTGGGCCTTTCTCGAACACAAGATTCTCGATCATGAAAACCGAGTCGCTGCTTTGATTGTCATCCGCGGTATGTTTTGGAGTAAAAAGAAAGGTGGGTTGAGTCCTGAAGACTTGATTGCCGCAACTGGCCAAGGGCATTTAGAATCACCGACGTTACCCGAGTGGGTGGAAGCATGGCGACAAACCTTGGATGCATTGTCCGCACAAGCACGTAAAGATCGAGAGATTCAGCGTGAGTTGCCGCGCGACGTCTAGACAAAAAAAACGCCCCAAAGGATGGGGCGTAGAGAAGTCGCTTGCTGGACAAGCGAATCAGGGTTGCACGATTGATTGCGATCGGCAAAACTAACTTTAAAGTAATTTGGCAGTAATGCGACTTGGTTTACTGTTTCTTTACTCTCGGCAATTCAAATGCAAGGCCTTAAAAAAACGCTGGCGGTCACTTCATCAGACCGCCAGCGTTTTTTTTGCCAAGTCAGCGATTAAGCCACTGACTTTTCTTTATTAACCTGAGCTAACGCATAATCACGCGCGGCTTGGCCAGCAAGTAAATCTGCTGGGTCAAAGTCATCGACATTAATAACACGTAAACGGCCTTCTTCAGCACGCTTAAACAACTCGACTTCTTCGTCGGTCAGAACGCCAAGCTCTTTTCCTTTCAAGCCAATTTCATGTAGGCGCATGAAAGGTAAGCGTTCGCCAGCTGCTTTCTGTACTTTGTCATGTAGTGGCTCAATGGCAATAATGTCACGCAGCACTTGTTCGACATAGCCAAATGGACCTTTTTCGGACAAGAATTGGCCTTCACCTAAGCGTGCACGAGTCGCATTTGGCTCCATCAGCATGCGACTGATCTTGTGCCCAAGCTTGTCACTCGGTGCTTTCACAATGCGGCCAAACGGGAACATGATACCTTTTAGGACCGAGCCAATTGCACCGAAGTTCTCAAGGAACTCAAGCTGACTTTGCTGCAACTTGTTTAAGCTATCTTGCATGGCCCAGTGTACCAGTGGTAAATCGTCAGCAGGGCGGCCATCGTCTTCAAAACGTTTCAGGATCGCCGAACCGATAAACAGGTAGCTCAGCATATCGCCTAAGCGCGCAGATAAGCGCTCACGACGTTTTAGCTCACCACCTAACACACCCATGGCGACGTCTGACATGAGCGCTAGGTTTGAGCTGAAGCGCGTCATTTGACGATAATAATGTGCCGTACTGTCGTTCGCTGGCGTTGCGGTAAAGCGCGCACCGGTCAACCCTAACCACAGCGAACGAACAAAATTACTAAACACAAAGCCGATATGACCAAACAGTGCTTTGTCGAAACGATCGAGACCTTCTTTACCCGGAACGGCGGCCGCTTCCATTTCTTCTAAAACATATGGATGGCAGCGAATCGCACCTTGACCATAGATCATTAAGCTGCGAGTCAAAATGTTTGCGCCTTCAACTGTAATGGCAACCGGCGTGCCTTGATAACCGCGGCCAAGGTAGTTATTTGGACCTAAGCAGATACCTTTACCACCATGAACGTCCATCGCGTCATTCATACACTGACGAAGTTTCTCGGTCATGTGGTATTTTGAAATAGCTGAAATCACTGACGGTTTCTCACCTTGGTCAAGACCAGCGGTAGAGAACTTCGTGACGGCATCCATGAGGTATGCATTACCGCCAATTCGAGCCATTGCTTCTTCAACGCCTTCCATTTTACCAATTGGTAATTTGAACTGGCGACGAATGCGGGCATAGGCACCGGTGACTAATGCTAGTGATTTCGCACCACCCGCACTGTTCGACGGCAGTGTAATGACACGGCCCACTGACAGACACTCCATGAGCATGCGCCAGCCTTTACCAGCCATCGCCTGTCCACCAATGATGAAGTCCATTGGGATGAAAACGTCTTCACCTTGAATCGGACCATTATGGAACGGCACGTTCAACGGTAAGTGACGACGACCGATGGTCATGCCTTTGATATCACGAGGTAACAGGGCACAGGTAATGCCGATGTCTTCTTGCTCGCCAATGAGGCCGTCTGGATCGTACATTTTAAATGCCAAGCCAACTACAGTCGCAATTGGAGCAAGGGTAATGTAGCGCTTGTTGAAATTCAGACGAATACCAACAACTTCTTTGCCTTCCCATTCACCTTTGCAGACGATGCCGGTGTCAGGAATTGAGCCTGCGTCTGAACCGGCTTCTGGGCTGGTCAGAGCGAAACACGGGATTTCTTCACCTGTCGCGAGGCGCGGTAAATAATAATCTTGCTGCTCTTTCGTTCCATAATGTTGTAAAAGTTCACCTGGACCTAATGAGTTAGGAACGCCAACGGTACTGGCCAAAATCGTCGAGTGACCTGCAAGTTTTTGTAAAACGCGTGACTGGGCGTAGGCAGAAAATTCGAGACCGCCATATTCCTTTTTAATGATCATGGCGAAGAACTTGTTGTCCTTTAAGTACTGCCACACATCTTCAGGCATGTCGGCGAGTTCATGCGTCGCTTTCCAGTCATCCAACATGGCACACACTTCGTCACATGGACCATCTAAAAACGCTTGTTCTTCGGCGGAAAGCTTACCTGCCGGAATGCTGTGGAGCTTTTTCCAATTTGGCTTACCTGAAAAAATTTCGCCGTCCCACCAAACGGTACCCGCTTCTAACGCGTCACGTTCAGTTTGCGACATTTCCGGCATGATTTTACGGAACACGGAAAGAATACGCTTTGCGATAACGCCTTTGCGAATAAAGGTAAGGTTAAGCGGTAGCAAAATAATGGCTGCAATCACCCAAGGGACCCAAGCGAACACAGAGAAAAGGGTACCTAAGGCCAGCATAACAACTGTGCCAAGGGTAAAACTGCGCAGTGAAACGCGATGATATAACAACGCTCCCAACACGATAAGGGTAGCAATACACCAGATAGCGACACTCATGTTAATCTCCTGAGGTTTGAGGTCTGACCAGTAATCCTTAAAACTAGAACAAATTGAGCTAATTTGCAAGTGGTGAAACGGTGTAGTTCGTGTCTTTAGCGTTCGTTGTTTCGCTTGATTCTGCTTGTCAGCATGTCAATGAATGTCAGTGCGTTTGAACTTGCAGCTCGGCTTCGAGTCTGACATCCTGAATTGCCAAGGTCAGAAAAGGTCGTCTATGGATCAGTTTAAAGTACGTCACGGTATTGTTCGCAGCGTCATCGCTGTGGTGGTTGCGATACTCCTATTAGCGCTTTCGGTGTTGATGGTGGTGTATGCGAACGAACAGGGGAATGATCAAGCGCAGATGAGGGCTGATACGAAGGTTTCCTATGTTGCGGATGACGATGTTGACGCTGATCTGCGAGCAGTCAAACTAGCTACAGACATTGCCAACACAATCACTCAAGCCTATCGAGCTGAGTATGACCTCAGCCGGCGTGGCCGAACCCACGGCACCGCACTGCGCGAACTTAAACGCAATGACGAGGGGCTGTGGCAGTACCATACCAATACCGAAGCGTCGCTTTTGTTTTTGTCTGATCGGCGCTACAACGACTCAACGTTCCAGCTCGCGGGCGCGCAAGTGCAACCGTTACATTATGTTTATGAGCGTCGTGGCACTGGTTCCAATCGGTTCTATGAAGTCACCTTTGAACGTGAGTCTGAAACCTTGCGAGCGGACACAGGTGATACCGTTCATGCCGAATGGCGTGACGACTTACTTGACGCGAATACCGTCTTACACCAATTACAGATTGATGTCGCTATTGGCGCTGAAGAGTCGTTTGAATACTTTCTTATTGATGAAGACGGTCGCGATACGTCCTACACGTTTGCGATTGATAAACGCGAACACATTACGGTCATGGGTGAACGGAGAGAAGCAATTCGTGTTAGTCGCGTTCGTGATCACGATCGCCGTCAGACCTACTTTTGGTTTGTACCTGACCTGAATTACACCATGGCGCGCATGCAACAAATTGAGGGTGGCAAAGAGCAAGCACAAGTGAACTTAACCAAATTGCGGTTTGCGGACGATGATTAGTTAAAAAGCCCCCCTGTAATTGGATGTCCAACTATTGGGGGCACTTCATTGCGCGGCTTTTTATTTCAAAGACTAGTCGTCCGACGCATAGCCCTGCGGACCAAGTCCAGCACCATCGAGGTGTGCTTTACCAGCCATTAAACGAAGACGGTCACTGCAGAACCAACGCACTACGAGCGGATAAATACGATACTCCTGCTCGTGCACGCGTTCTTGCAGGTCTTCAACCTCATCACCGGCGAAAATTGGCACTTTGGCTTGGAGAATGACCGGGCCACCATCGAGCTCTTCGGTAACAAAATGCACACTCACACCATGCTCTTCATCGCCCGCTTCAAGCGCGCGTTGATGGGTGTGCATGCCTTTGTATTTTGGTAGCAAGCTGGGGTGAATATTCAAAGTGCGATCAGCAAAGGCGCTCACAAAGACAGGCGTTAGGATACGCATAAAACCAGCGAGAATAACTAAATCTGGTTGATAGCTTTGCACTCGCTCAACTAACACCTGATCATAAGCTTCACGGCTTTCGTAGCCTTGGTGCGGCACGCATTCAGTGGCAACACCGAGCTTATCGGCTTTCGCAAGGCCAGCCGCATCAGCCTTGTTGGCGATGACGGCAACTACGTCGGCATTAATTTTACCAGCCTGGCAGTGTTCAACAAGGTTGACCATGTTGCTGCCAGAGCCGGAAATTAGAATAACGATCCGTTTTTTCTGTTGCGCTGTCATTAAACAAACTCAACTTGTTCTTCGTCACCTTGACGATCAGCGACGGTACCGATTACCCACGCATTCTCGCCTTGCTCATTGAGCACCGCAACTGCTTGTTCCGCGTGGTCAGCTGGCACAGCAATGACAAGGCCCACGCCACAGTTAAAGGTACGGAACATTTCGTCGCGGGCAATGTTACCTTGCTCTTGTAGCCAGCTAAAAATGACCGGCCACTGCCAGCTATTACGCTCAACGACGGCTTTACAGTGCTCTGGTAAAACTCGCGGAATGTTCTCTTGGAAACCACCACCGGTAATGTGCGAAATGGCGTGAACATTGACCTGTTTAATCATCTCGAGCACAGGCTTCACGTAAATCCGTGTGGGCGCCATCAGGTGTTCAGCTAATGGCTTACCGTGAAAGTCTGCGGTTAAGTCAGCGTCAGCAACTTCGATGACTTTACGAATGAGTGAGTAGCCATTGGAGTGGGGGCCGCTTGATGCAACAGCAATCAAAGCATCACCAGCTGCGACTTTGCTTCCGTCAATAATGTCGGCTTTTTCAACCACACCGACGCAGAAGCCTGCTAAATCGTAATCACCGGCTTCATACATGCCTGGCATTTCTGCCGTTTCGCCGCCAATTAAGGCACAGCCTGATTGCACGCAACCTTCGCCGATTCCTGCAACCACGTCTGCGGCAACGTCGACATCGAGTTTGCCAGTGGCGTAGTAATCGAGGAAAAATAACGGTTCAGCGCCTTGGACAATCAGGTCGTTGACGCACATCGCGACCAAATCGATACCGACAGTATCGTGCTTCTTAAGGTCAATCGCTAAACGCAATTTGGTGCCAACACCATCGGTTCCTGACACGAGTACCGGCTGTTTGTAGCCTGCAGGGATTTCGCAGAGTGCGCCAAAGCCACCGATGCTGCCCATGACTTCTGGGCGGGTGGTGCGACGCGTCACATGTTTAATGCGTTGTACTAATGCGTTACCCGCGTCGATATCGACGCCAGCGTCTTTGTAACTGAGGGAAGGTTTCTGTTCGTTCACGACGAGTCCTCTTAAGGCTTGGTGTGCCGGGTTGACGGAAGTATGGCGGTGTCGGGCGCATATTTTAGCAGCAGCGGGCTTGGACTTGAATCGAAAAGCGAATTTTTTTCATCCGACCTCTTGCCGACCTCGTAAAAAGAGCGTCCAATAGTTGTTTGATGCCTGTTTACCACGAACCCAAGGGACTTGAATGGCCGTTATTCGACCAGCCGAAAGTAAAGATATTGCTGCGCTACTGCCGATCGACCTGGCTTGTTTCCCTTATGACGCCATGAGTAAGCGCAGTTTTCGGCGTTTTATTCAGCACGAGCATGCCGATTTTGTTGTGCTTGAAGATAATGGCCAAGTGATTGGTTACGCGATTTTGCTGTTTCGCCAAGCGACCAAGCTGTGTCGCTTATACTCCTTAGCTGTTGCGCCAGAGCATCAAGGACAGGGGCACGGTCGTGCACTCATGGCTTGGTGTATTGAACGCGGGCAAGATGAACATTGTTTGTTTTTGCGGACGGAAGTGAAAGCAGACCAAGACCAAGTGCTCGACTTTTTTCATGCGTTTGGTTTTGTTCATCTTGGCTTGCGCAGCGATTACTACGATGACCATTCCGATGCTTTAGTGTTACAAAAGCAGCTGCATTTCTTCGACTCGTCACGGGTACCACGCTTAGTTCCTCACTTGACGCAAAGCACACCGTTTACTTGTGGGCCAGCAAGTTTGCTAATGGCCTTGGCGTGGTTTCAAGAGCCACCCGCCCAGCCGCAACACGAAGAACTTGAGATTTGGCGTGAAGCGACCACTATCTATATGACCTCAGGGCACGGCGGCTGCGGACCGCATGGGCTGGCGCGAGCAGCCCTTAAACGTGGGCTAACGGTCAAGGTGTGGAGTAGTCAAGCTGGTCCGGTATTGCTTGATTCCGTCCGCAATGAAGAGAAGCGAACGGTGATGAGTCGCGTACAAGAAGTTGATATCGCAGCATTAAAAACTGCTGGTGTAACGATTAAAGTTGCCGATTATAGCCTTGCTCAATTACAGCGTGATTTGTCGCGCAATCATCTTGTGATTGCCTTGATTAGTACCTATCAGTTTGACCGGTCGAAAGCGCCACATTGGGTTCTAATCACCGCTATTGATGACGAATATATCTATATCAATGATCCTGATGATGACTTATTGCCCTGGCAAACCGTGACAGAACGGCAGTACTTGCCAATTCCACGGAATACCTTCGAGAAGGCCTTTGCTTATGGAACTTCCCGACTACGAACGGCCATAGTCGTCGGTGGGAAAGCCTAGGTCGAGACTTGCAGTGCTCCAATTGCTATGTCAACGTGAGCAACATCCGTCAATAAGGAGCTGTTATGACCAAAGTGTTAGTGCTTTATTATTCGAGTTACGGCCACGTCGAAGAAATGGCCCAAGCGGTTGCCGAAGGCGCTCAGGCCGCTGGCGCCGATGTTGATATTAAACGTGTTGCTGAGCTAGTACCCGCAGAACGTGCGCAAGAATCTGGCTATAAACTTGATCAATCGGCGCCGATAGCAAAGCCTGGCGACCTCGTGCACTATGATGCGATTATTTTCGGCACGCCAACACGCTTCGGTATGATGGCAGCACAAATGAAGAATTTTCTCGATCAATGCGGTGCCCTGTGGGCCAACGGCGAATTAATCGGCAAAGCGGCTGGTGTGTTCACGTCAAGTGCTACACAGCATGGCGGCCAGGAAAGTACCTTGTTAAATTTTCATACCGTACTCATGCACTTCGGCATGGTCGTGGTTGGCTTGCCCTACAGTTTTGCCGGGCAAATGATTCTCAGTGAAGTCACCGGAGGCAGCCCGTATGGTGCGAGCACGATTGCTGGTGGCGACGGAAAACGGCAGCCCAGTGATAACGAACTCGCCGGTGCGCGATTCCAAGGTAAGCACATAGCGTCTATCGCAGCGAAGCTGGCTCGTGCCTAACGCATTCAGTCAAAATATGTCCCCAAATCGTTAGCTTATAACCGCGATTAAATAGGGGGATCACCCTATAGATTTGTCAACGATTTGTAATCAGGATCCTTTACCATTTGTCTACTTTTAACAATAATACAAGGATCCCCTGTCATGAGAGTTCTCATTGCAGTCTTACTTCTCTGTGTATCGCTACCATCTTTTGCCGATACACCCATTGCCTATTGGGCACAAAACAATAACGAGTTAGCGACCGGAGGTACGGGGTTTACACCGAGCTCGTTTCCTCAAGCCGCAGACGTTGGCGACGGTTTATTGTACTTACGAAACTTCGATCAAACACTGAACAGTGATGGTGCATATCAGTATATTCCCAGCTTTGCTGGCAGCACGCAAAACCGTCTAGATGGTTATCCAGCAGGCGGTTCATTATCCATTCAAGCGGGAGCAGGTCTGAGCAATAATGGCGCACAAGTCATCTTTGAAACCAGTACTGTTGGCTTCCAAGATATTCGCTTTAGTTACGGCTGGCGCTCCACGGGTACAGGCTTTGATACGCGCACATTAGAGTGGTCAACCGATGGGGTGAATTATCAAGAGTTTGCCCAGCACGTTGAACGCAATAACAGTTTTATCTCTTTGTCTTATGACTTATCTGCAGTGAGTGAACTGAACGACCAAGACGTGATTTATATTCGCGTGACCTTCGATGGTGCCACGGCAGCCAGCGGTAACAACCGTTTAGACAATATTCTCATTTCTGGCGTGAGCTTTGAGAGCTTAACGCGTATGACGGTATACAACCGTGATTTCGCCGATGACCCGTTTGCACGCGGTTGGAGCAATATCACCCTGAACGGCGTAGATCAGTGGAGCTGGGACGGTTCGTTCGCAAACGTGAATATGTCGTCATTTGTCGGTGGCAGCTGCCGCGACAGTGAAGCGTGGATGATTTCACCGGCTTTTTCACTTGATAACACCACAGGTGAGCGCGTTGCGTTTGATGTTGCCCGTGGTTTCGGCGGCACCAATGGCCTTGAAGTTTACTACTCAACCTCATATGACGGTTCAGGTGCGATTGATACCAGCGATTGGACCTTAATCACGACGATCACTCGCGATGATTTTACGACGAACAACGCTCCGGTGCGTTTTGGTGACTTTGATGTGCTGCAACAAGAATCAGGCGAGGCCTATATTGCCTTTCGTTACGCCTTCGACGAGGGTAACTGTAGTACATGGCGCCTGGCTAACTTTGAAGTAACAGCTGATGTGCAAAATAACCTTGCGAACTTCCTATGTGGTAATGAAGTGAATCGAATTCACCAATTACAAGGCGCGGGTTTCCAGAGCCCAATGCAAGGTGCCTTTGTGCAAGTTGAAGCGATTGTTATTGCGGACTTCCAAGACACATTTAACGGCGGTTTAGGCGGTTTCTACTTACAAGAAGCAGACCAAGATCACGACGATAATCCGTTCACTTCGGAAGGCGTATTTGTTTACGACAACGATTTCGGCGTTTATGTCGAAGTCGGTGACCGTGTTCGCGTTGCCGGCACCGTTAGTGAATTCTTTGGTCATACGCAAATTCAAGATGTCACCGATGTCGCTGTCTGTGCTTCTCATCAGCTTGACCAAGTCACTCCAGTTGCAGTTGAGCTTCCAGTGAACAGCTTGCTGGATCTTGAGTCGGTCGCCGGTATGTTAGTCACGACCAGCCAAGAGCTGACGGTGTCTGACGTGTTTAACGTTGCGCGTTTTGGTGAGTTTACGGTGTCAAATGGCCGTTTGTTCGCACCAACACAAGTGGCGTTGCCGGGCGAAGAGGTGCAGGCACAAGCGCAAGCGAATGCAAAAAACCGTTTAATCATCGATAACGCCCGTTCAGGCACATATCGCACACCATTTATGACCGGTGCCGATAATGTTTCTGAATTGTCAGCAACCAATCCGATTCGTAATGGTTTCTTGATTGAGCCGGGTTTCGAAGCGGTCATGGGTTATGCCTTTGGTGCGTATCGCTTGCGCAGCGAGAACACACCGCGCTTTATCACTGACGGCAACCCACGCACTGACTCACCAGAACTGAAGGCGCAGGGTGACTTCCGAGTTGCTACCTATAACGTGGAAAACCTGTTCGCGACCTTAACCCAGCCAGGTGCAGTGTGTGGACCCAATGCATTAGGCTGTCGTGGTGCCACAAATGCGAACGAACTTGACCGTCAGTTAGCCAAAGTGAGTGCCGCGATTGTGGCGCTGCGAGCGGATGTGATTGCGTTAACTGAAATTGAAAACGATGCGACCGATGCAACGCTCGAGATGTTGGTCAATCGTTTGAACGCAGTCGACCAGCATAACGACTGGGCTTATTTGGCTACTGGTTATCTTGGTACCGACGCGATCAAGCCGGCCTTTATTTTCCGTACCAGTCGTGTGGAATTGCTGGGTGACTATGCCGTGTTAACTGCAGCAGTCGACCCAGATTTTGATGACTCACGTCAACGCCCAGCGTTAGCGCAGTCATTCGTTACAGCAAATGGGTTTGCCTTTACCGCAGTTGCTGTTCACCTGCGCGCAAAGAGCTCTTGCCCATCTGGCTCAAGTGCAAACAGCGATAATGGAGATGGTCAAGGCTGTTGGAATGAATGGCGCACTAAATCAGCGGGCGCTTTAGACCGCTGGTTAGCAACTGACCCGACTTTAACCGGTGTGCATGCCCAAGTTATTCTTGGTGACTTCAATGCCTATGCGATGGAAGATCCATTAACCACTCTGATGGCTGCCGGTTGGACAAACTTAGCGATTCACGCCAATGACAATAGCCCAGAAGTATATAGCTACACCTTCATGGGTGAAGCGGGAAGCTTGGATCATGCCTTCGCTAACGCAGATTTCCTCGGTTACGTCGTTGACGCCCGCTCATGGAAAATTAATGCGGACGAAACACCTGCCTTTGGTTACAGCGAACGTTTACCGTCAAGCTCACTGTGGCAGCCGGCCGAGTTTTATAGTCCGGATGCATTTGCCTCATCAGATCATGATCCATTGGTGATTGAACTGAACACGACGATTGCGTGTGCACCGGGTATTGCCAACCGCCCGGCACACCCGCGCGGTAAGAACTTACCATTGCCAAATTGTCGCGTAGGCCAAGGTCAGCGCCGCTAGGAGGTTCGGCAAGTCGAGAAAGCGAGGTAAGAGCCTCGCTTTTTTCTTGCGTAACAAGTGATAAGACTGTATAAATAAACAGTATATTAATTTAACAAAGGGTGGAAGCATGGCAGTCGTCACGCAATATCTTGTAGTTCGCAATGGGGAGCAGAAAATGACCTTTACTTCCAAGGCTGAAGCGGATGCCTACGACAAAATGTTGGATATGGCAGAGGGCTTAATGCCATTACTGGAAAGTAGCGAGTTGTGCAGCAGCGATCAGCAAATTGAAGATCTTGCGATGTTCTTGGCGAAAGAGCGAGAAGGGCTTTTGATTGCACTTGGCGCTAAGAAAGCAAAACCGAAAAAAGCGAAAGCCAAGGTCAAAGCGGAAAGCACGGATAGCGATTCTGAAGGTGCAGAGAGCCCAAAAGAGAGCACTGTTGAAAAAGACAGTGCGGCCGCTTGAAATTAAATTTTTTGACCTCATATAGTGAATAGGGACGCGAAGAAGTTGGAAGCGCAATTTCCATAGCGTTCGGACAGTGAAGCAGTTATACTGTCAACAACATCAGGGGCTGATTAGGATTCGACGGGATATATAAAGCTCAAGGTGCATGCCGAGGTGAGGCTGGCCTCGTAAAAAGCCTCAAACTTATAGTTGCAAACGACGACAACTACGCTTTAGCGGCTTAATCCCCGCTAACCATCCACCCGCGCTTTGTCTGTAAGACGGGATTCGGATGGTCATCTTTACAGACTCGCGTGGCGGCTTCGTCCGGAGCCAAGACGTTAAAACCAATCGGACTCGCGTTTGAATAGCCTGCCCCTCGGCGCTTCAAACGTTAACTAAAAGAGACGGCTAAGCATGTAGTACCGAGGGTGGCGATATTGCGGACGGGGGTTCAAATCCCCCCAGCTCCACCAAATAAATAAACCCTGCACCGAAAGGTGTGGGGTTTTTTATGTGGTTGCTGGTGTGTATGCGGACCCGCGGTACGGGTTCACCAAAATACCGGGAGAATTTTGAAACAGCGGCTCTATCGCCGGCCCGCAGGACGAAAGCCATGAATGGCTTGCGTAAATCCCCCGAGCTCCAAATTATCTGAATTCAGGCTCTAGTTTTTAAGCAACCGGATGCGATTCTTAAGGAACAATTGCAGTATATGCGAAGCGACTGTTGTAGTTATTAGTTGAATTTAGGGTTCATTTTTTTTGCTGTCATCCTCAATGAGCAAAAGAACTATTATCAGAATGATGTTTATAACAGGAATGAACAAAAGTAAACTATAGAGTTGAGATATTTTAAGTAACTCGAGTCTTTCTAGGGTCGCCCAAATTATTAATGCAAAAATAGAAATGGAGGCAATTAATACTACTGCGAATTTCTCCCAATTAACTGAGTAATGAGAGCCGCTAATTTCGATAGCTAGAGTTACTATTCCAATGCATGCTAATAAAGAAATAAAAATTACTGAAGAAAACTTTCCTATCGTCATTTTACTGCTTCTTTTGTTCGGTTTTTCAATTAACTCCTCTATCGGTGAATTGTATTTAAGATGCTCGGAAACGAGAGCCTTGTTAGTGTTGCTTTGTGCTCTGCCATCATAAGTTTTCCTGCTATTTTCATGTGTTGCTAAATTATCAGTGGCTTTTTCTTTATGTATGAAAACAAGGTATATGGCGAGTGCAGCTGCTATATCTATTATAATCCAAGATTCTCTAGCCATACTAAATGGAAGAATTGGATTGAATAAAATAGCCAAACATACTGGTAAGACTATTTTCTTTCTTTCTGACTCTATTGAATATAGGTTTAATGAAAGCCAAATCATGGCGCCGGTGATTATGAATCTAAAGGCTTGGTAAAAGTAATACTCCAAAGGGAAGACCATGCTGATAATAATTAAAAAAGAAAAAACTGATATTTTTCCATTAGTTGTCTTCAAGGACTCTTTAAAGCTGGAAAGTATGTCATCCATGATATCTTTCTCATTTTTTTTGTTTTTGTTATTCATGTTAAACCTCGTGTGCTCCGTTTGAAATCTAAAAAATATATACCGATCTTCAGTTTACTTGCCTTACTGACACATCGAACTATCAAATTCTGTCGATGATAGATTCTTTTTTTTCTTTACTGCTGAAACCAAATGGGCGAGTTTCAGGTTTGATATTCGTCAAGTTAGTAGACCACCATAGATACTAACTTGAGAACTCAGTGTGGGTAAACAAAATATTTTTTGACTTTCTTGTGTGTCCGTATAAGGCCATAAATCTCATCCAGTTTTTGAATTTAGGTGTAGGATTCTTTACTTAGTAAGAGCCGTCGAGACTATGATGCATATCTCTGTCAACAACGGGTGAAAACTGATCAACTGAGGGTGCGGCCAAAAACTTGGACTCCTTTGGATGTAGTCTGATGTTTTCATATGAAGATCGAATGAGAGCGGTAAAGCTCTACATGAAGGCGTTCCACACGCGTATTCTGTTCAGGTTAGCCTCACAGAATCAGGCCAGTATGATATTTATTAGTGGCAGAGTCATTACAACGAAAATCTGCCATACAGTTTACTGAATTATTTAGCGCTAGTTGAGTATGTAAGATAGATGTTTTAGACGACGGAGCCGTATTAGATGATAGATGGCATGCGCGGAAGTGTCTTATTAGTATTTAAAGCCTAGATTCAACTAATAACTGCAACACTCGCTCTGCGCGTACTGCAATTGCTCTTTAAAAAGTACATCTGGTTGCTTAAACCCTAATACCTTACGCGGCCTGAGATTTATACGTTGCTGTATTTTGGTCAGCATCTCGTTGGTCAATATCCGTAAATTGCAGCCTTTCGGAACATACTGACGAAGCAAACCATTAGCATTTGCGTTCGCACCTCGCTGATAAGACGCATATGGGTCTGCAAAGTAAACATCTGCATCCAAAGCCTTGGCGATGCGTTTATGCTCGGCGAACTCCAAACCGTTGTCCGCCGTAATAGTGTGCACAAGTGATTGAAAAGGTTGTAACATTTCAATCAACGCATCAGCAACCTCATTCGCATTTTTGCTAAATACCTTACGCGTGACATAGAACCGACTTTTTCGCTCTAGAGCGGTAACAATGACGCCAGTTCCGCGTTTACCAATAACAGTGTCGATTTCCCAGTCGCCGTAACGCTCGCGCGTTCTAACAATCTCTGGTCGGTCATGAATAGAGCGTCTATCGACAATTGCATGTTTCGGATGAATCCGAACACTCATTTCGGTTCAATCCGATCACCCATTTCGGTTTAAACCGATCACCTGTTTCGGTTTTATCCGATCACTTTTAG